>Ga0157372_10000224_pt1 | contig 62900 bp, 52 predicted proteins | sample C55metaG_FD_115307 | JGI IMG/M metagenome (GOLD analysis project Ga0157372, IMG submission 115307) | Corn rhizosphere microbial communities from Kellogg Biological Station, Michigan, USA - C5-5 metaG | ecosystem: Host-associated > Plants > Roots > Rhizosphere > Soil | place: USA: Michigan... | reverse complement strand
TGCTGTGCTGGCCGACACGGGACGCGGAGCACTGGCGGCCGTTTCCGTTACCGCGGGAGCGCTCGGCGCTGAAGTAGGGGTACGCTCCGGCTCGGTCGGACGACCTGGTGCCGTGGGCTGATTTGTAGGCTTCCACATGTGAGAAGAAATCCTTCCTTTGAGGAAAATGTTCTGAGGCCGTATCCGTGGTCGGAGGCCAATAAAATTCTACTCTCCACCCCTGCCCAAGTCTTGTGGAAATTCGCGATAGTTTGTGCATTTAGAGGATTTTCTCGCATATTCCGCAGAGACTCAGGGCAAAGCCTTAGGCCTGGCCCTCGTCCGAGAGTGTACCGCCAAGGCCGGCCATTAAGGTCACCTCGCGTACCGAGTTGGTAACATGAACTCAGCCCTCAAGGGTCAGCACTCAGCTAACGTCAGTATGCGCCGTCTCCCGTGGTGTACGGAAATGCTCAAGTGACGTTTGCTGAATGCTTTCAGACTCTGCCATCCTAAAAAAGATCCAGCGCCAGCCCAAGCAAAAGGCCGGCTACAAGCAACTAGTCCGCGAACTTGGGCTGCATGGCGACGAACGGAAGGCACTCAACCAACGTTTGAAGAAGTTGGTCGCTTCAGGACAACTGGTAGCATCCGACCCTGAGCAATATGCGATCCCGCAGGCACCTTCCGGCAAGAACCTCGTCACAGGCAAGCTTAGTCTGCATCGCGACGGTTTCGGTTTCCTGAGTCCGGACCTAATGTCGGCTTCCCCTGGTATTAAGGCCCGCCTCTCGGGCGACATTTTCATTCCACCGCACGCGATCGGCTCCGCCATGCACGGCGACCGGGCATTGGTCGAAGTCACGAATGTGCGGCCTGATGGGCGTGCAGAAGGCCGAATCATCCGCGCCGTACACCGTGCACATCCCACGGTCGTCGGAATCTTTCACCACGGTGGCAGGCACAACTACGTCGTCCCCATAGATTCCAAAATCGCGCAAGAGGTTCTGATTCCGAGAGGAATGGAACTACCAGCGGACGCCGCACCATCGGTCAGAGGTCATTCGCAGGAAGCAGCGGACAGCCGGACGGGCGCCGAGAGAGCAGCACCGGCAGCGCCGCCGCCTGGCGCTTCGCCCGCATCGTACGGCGAGCGATGGACAACGGCTTCTCCACACCGCGTTCTCGGCGGTGAAGCTGCCCGCCACGGCAACCGGACCGATCTTGAGAATGTCGCTGTTGATGTCGAAATCACCGACTGGCCGTCTGCCACCCAGAACCCGCGTGGACGCGTGGTCGAGATCTTGGGATATGAGGACGACTTCGGCGTCGACGTGGAAATCATTATCCGCAAGTTCCATCTTCCTCATCGCTTCCCCGCCGAGGTGCTGAGAGAAGCCGCAGCCTCGGAGGCGCGGATCTCTTCCGGGGAACTCCGCAAACGACGCGATTTCCGGAACCTGCCAATCGTCACGATTGACGGCGAAACCGCCCGCGACTTCGACGATGCGGTTCTGGTGACTCGGTTAGAGAACGGTAACTTCGAACTGCAGGTCCACATTGCCGATGTCGCGCACTACGTCACCCCGGATTCCGCCCTCGACCAGGAGGCACGTCTGCGCGGCACCAGCGTCTACTTTCCCGATCGCGCGGTACCAATGCTGCCCTTGGAGCTTTCCACCGACATTTGCAGTCTGCGCCCGCAGCTCGATCGCCTGGTGATGTCCTGTGTGATGGAAATCGACAACCGCGGAATGATCGTCAACTCCAAGATCTGCCCCGGGATCATTCGATCGGCGGAACGGATGACCTACACTGCGGTGAACGCCATTCTCGAAGGAGACGATTCCTTTCGAACTCGCTATGCGGGATTAGCCGTGAACTTCGAACTTATGCGCGAGCTCGCGATGATTCTCAACCGCAAACGCGAACGTCGCGGCTCGATAGACTTTGACTTGCCCGAACCTGTCATCGAGTTCGACGAGCTTGGATTGATGAAGAGTGTGGCCCGCTCGGAGCGCAACATCGCTCACCGGATCATTGAAGAATTCATGCTCTCTGCCAACGAGTGCGTCGCCGGCTACCTGGAAGGCAAGGGCATCCCGTCTCTCTATCGTATCCATGAGAAACCCGATGCTAAGCGCGTCTATGACTTTGAAGTAATCGCCGCGACGTTCGGGTATTCGCTGGGCGTGGGCCCGCTGCCCATCAAACGCATGCAGTTCAAAGCCGATCGCCGGGCAGTTTACGGTACCGGTAAGCGGGCACGGGACATCGACATTCCACAAGACGTCCACATCACCCCGCGCATGTACCAGAAGCTGACAGAAAAGATCGCGGGCAAGCCGGAGGAACGAATTCTTTCATACCTGATGCTGCGATCTCTCAAGCAAGCTCGCTACGCCGAAGAAAACCTGGGCCATTTTGCGCTCGCAGCAACTACCTACACTCACTTTACTTCCCCCATCCGGCGCTATCCCGATCTTATCGTCCACCGTATTCTCAAAGACGTCCTCGAGGACTCCGCCGAGCAGTGGGAGGGAGCCCTGCCAATTGGGACCCAGGCGAGCTCTGGCCAGCGACACCCTAGCTCCGGGGACGAGCAAGGAAGGGAAGAACACCACATCGGCCCTGCCGATCAAGAACACGCAAAACCAGCTTCCCCTTGGTCAAAACGCCGCCATCCGGAGCCGGTCCATCTGCAAGGCGGCCCGATTCCCACGGAAGAACTGCACGCGATCGCCGAAGAATCCAGCCAGTCCGAGCGCCGGGCCGACGAAGCCGAACGTGAGTTGATGGAATGGAAAAAAGCAAAATTTATGCAAGATCGAATCGGCGAAGATTTCAACGGCCTGATTATCAGCGTGACCAAATTCGGGTTCTTCGTCGAGCTTAGCGATCTTTTTGTCGAAGGTCTGGTGCCACTGGCCACCCTCACCGGCGATCATTACACCTTCCACGAGAACACGCGCGAGATCATCGGCCAGCGGTCACGCCGTATCTTCCGTCTGGGCGATAAGGTCCGCGTCCTGGTCGATCGTATTGATCCGGTGGAGAAGAAGATCCAGTTTGCCTTGGTAGACGATCAGCCCCGCCAAAAACCCCGGAGAACGCGGCGTTGATCTGATTGACTGATCTCCGTCTTGGATCGGCGAAGATTCCTGCAGGCTACGGCTACTGGTGGCATCTCTATATCGCGTGTCATAGGGAACCGCAAACAAAGAACCAGGAATCGCAGCTAGGTCCTATTCCAGGTGATAAAATCTCTTAGTCAACCCCTTCGGACCGATTTGGTTCGAACCAGCGTCGGGACGTGGCTCAGCCTGGTAGAGCACTCGCTTGGGGTGCGAGGGGTCGGCAGTTCAAATCTGCCCGTCCCGACCATTCAACGACTTACGCGGGTTTCCTCCACTACACGACCCACTGCTTGGAGGAGCGCATGCAACCGCGTTTCGAGCAGTTCACCCGGGAACGGCTGTACCTCACGAACGTTTCACCTGCACAATTGAGTGGTACGAGCAGAGCCTAAAGTGGCTCCGCACGGAGACGCCAACGGAATCCGAACTGAAGGATGTCGTGCTACGCATGCGCGAGGAGCGCCTGAAGGCCACGGGCTACAAAGCTAAGTGCTGGTTTTGGAAGGGGATACCGATGGGTTGTGCTTTAGGGGACATAGGACAGGACAAATCCCCGGCCATGTCCGTGCTCCCTTTGCACACCCTTCCGGATGTTTGTCGCCTTATTTGAGGCGCGTTCCGCGAATGAGAAGCGGAAGCAGGCCGACAGAAAGGTCTGCCTTCAAGCGCCAATCAATGTGGCAAGCGCCAAGAAACGCCATCGCTCTCTGGCTCGATACATTGCAATCTGTATTGTCACGTTCCTCGGCCTCGATGTATCGTCTGAACGCTGCGAGCATAGTAGACCCCTGCCCAGCCTAAAGTGGGCGCTGGAAGTAGTGCTTCACGGGCCGTTAAGATGGAAATGGATAATTTACAGTCTCTGAGAGACGGTCCAATCGTGCAGCCGTACCAGAATCCACAATCTGATAGCACTCCACCTAGCTCGCAACTGGCATCTACGAATCCCGCCGCAAACGAGTATCGGTTTGGGTCGGTTGAATTCAATGCGAAAGCAATATTCCTGTCAGCGATCGCGCTTCTGTGCTCATGTGCAGTGGCCACCTATTTTTCCTTCTCTTATCTGAAGAAGAGCGATGCCTGGTTAGTTCACACTCAGGAGGTTCGAGCAGCAGTGGGCGAGTTAGAGGCCGCCCTGAACCATGGCGCACGCCTTAGGATGAGCTACCTGACCACGGGCGATGAAGCAGACTTGGCCGAATTTCGGACCGTGGTTGTTCAGATTCAGCAGCAGATGAAGCAACTCAGCGAACTAAGCAAAGACAACTCAGTCCAGGTGGAGCATTGCAAGCAGTTGAAAGCGCTGATCGCTGACCGCATTCAGGCCTGGGAGGTTTCCGTTGCGCAAAAACAGGAAGGCAAGGCGGTTGGCTTAAAAGCGCTTCTGCGGCAAAGCATTAGTCAGGCAACACTAAGCGCCGCCGCAACCGAGTCCATTCGAGCTGAGGAAGCCCGGCTTCTACAACCGCGAATCGATGCGGCCCACAGCAGTTCCGTGCTGACCGGTGTGTTTGTCGTCGCCACCTTCCTGGTCGCGCTGGCCTTGCTCTACGTTCACTACGTGTTGTTGAACAGACAGCTGCAGGCGCGGGAAAATGCCGAGTTGCTTGCAAGAGAAGCGCACGCCCAAGAAGCCGCGCTGCGACGTGAAGGTGAAGACTTCCGCCTATTCATCGATGCCGTCAAGGATTATGCGATTTTCGCCTTGGATTCAACCGGCCACATTAGGACGTGGAACGAAGGAGCACAACGGCTCAAGGGATACGCGGCATCGGAAATTATCGGCGAACATTTCTCTCGCTTTTATCCAACAGAAGACGTTCAGCGCGGTAAACCACTATGGGAACTTGAGGTTGCCACGCTAGAGGGCCGCGTTGAAGATGAAGGCTGGCGCGTGCGCAAGGATGGCTCCCGCTTTTGGGCCGACGTCGTCATCACGGCAACCCGGAACCAGGCTGGTCAATTGATCGGCTTCACCAAGATTACGCGTGATTTCACCGAGAGGATGCGAGCGCAGGAGGCATTGGCGCGAACCAACGCCGAACTCGCTGCTGAGGTGAATGAAAGAAAATCAGCCGAGGCTGGTTTGGCGTCTTCGGAAAAATCCTTGCGCACGCTCTCCCACCACTTGCTGCGCACCCAGGACGAGGAACGGAGACGCATCGGGCGCGACCTTCACGACAGTCTAGGTCAATATCTCGCGATATTGAAGATGAATCTGGATTCGCTTCAGTTATCTTCCGCTGCCAACAATAACGGAGCTGGCAAGAACATTGAATCCTGCATTCGCCTTGCCGACGATTCACTTAAGGAAGTTCGTACCATTTCCTATCTTCTCTATCCGCCGATGCTCGAGGAGATGGGACTGAAGACAGCGATTCCTTGGTACCTCGACGGATTCTCGAAGCGCAGCAGCATTCAGACCACGTTTGAGCTGGATCCGAATTTCGGTCGGTTGACCCTCGAGGCGGAGTTGGCCCTTTTTCGTGTGCTCCAGGAGAGTCTTACGAACGTGCATCGCCATTCTGGAAGTTCAACCGCAGGTGTCGCGCTATCTATGGCAGGCGACAAGGCAGTGCTGGAAATCAGAGATAGAGGCAAAGGTATTCCCCAGAAATTTTATGAGCAGGCGGGAGAAGACTGGATGGGATCTATTGGAGTCGGATTGCGAGGAATGAACGAGCGCCTAAAGCAGCTCGGAGGCAAATTGGAAATCACTTCGAATGTGCTTGGAACCCGCGTTACTGCAATCCTTCCTGCCAGTCAATCTTCGGCCTTGGCGGATTCAGCATAGACCACAATGGCAGAGCGGTGAAGTTCGCGGGCCGTTCGGAGGATGTTGACGATAAACCCCTTATCGCTTCAAATGCCCGCCGCGACAACTTTGTCGATTGTACGTTTCTATTAACACTTCCCATTGATTTCGGCCGTCTTCACACCTACTGTGATTGCGATCTTCGGGAGGCGCAATGAACGACCTAATTTTCAGCATTCTTCGGCCCTGAAGGCGAACCAGTACCAGAAGTTGATCCCCACGATATTAAGGCCATCGCACGCGAATACCAGGAGATGCTAAGAGCAACACCCCGGCGAGCAGTGCTGTCGGGATGGTGCTTAAGCACGTTTGCAAGCCTGGCGCGGATGTACGTGCGGTTTCCTTGGCGAGTGGCACCGGCCCGCTAAGAAGAAGGCTACTAAGCCGCACCCTTTTGTTCCGTGTTTATCCCGTCCATGCGCCGCCTACTCTCTTTGTCCAGAGCACGGATGAGTTGTTCAGCCAGTTCAAGGGCTTTATTTGGGTCGTGTTCTTCTGACGCCCGTCTTGCTATCTCACGCCACGAAGGAAGCGGCGTCATATCAGGCTTCGACATGATGTCACCTCGAAGGAACTTTGATTGTCCAAAATATGTTTCAGAGGCCCTTAGGATATCAACCAGGTGTTTCCTGTATTGCTGAGAGATGCTTTTGAGCGTCGTAATTATTTTGGTCGCGATATTCGGAATAGGGTTCCGCGACGGCGCGATAGAAGTTGCGAAATCTCCGATCGGGGCTGCTTCTTTCTTCTCAGTTTTATTGTTTTGCGAGAAAACCAGCGGCCAAATCATCCACCCATTTCCACATGTGCGGCATAGGGCCTCCCGGCCGCCTGTAGTGCGTGGACACCATGCCGACAAAATTCCCTGAACGATCAACCAAAGGAGTGGACTGAGCTGAGCGCACGTTTGCCCTCAGCATCACGCCTCTCGAATCGCTTGCGTAGATCGGATCTACGGTAACATCGTTAACGACGGTGCGGATTCGCACATTCATTACTGCTCCGCACAGGCAGTCATCCTCACAACTCACGGTATCGAAGTAATCGAGAAATTCACTCTCGAAACCTCGGTGTGCAACGATTCTCAACACCTGATTCGTAGAATCGAAGAGTTGCACGTTACCGAAATCTGCTTCAGTTGCATCAATGATTGACGCTAGGAACTCGGAAATCGATTCACTGCACCGCAATAGCAGATAGGGGTTGTTTCGGATTCGATGGCCGGCCGCAGCCCCGTTACCCGAATCCAAGTCAAAATGCATAGCCACGCTGGAACTCACAAACGTCTCGCCTGAGAGAACGGCTTCGATAGCTGGCAGCAATTCACGGTTCGCATCTGATTTAACGACATAGCCTGCGGCACCGGTAAATAAGGCTTCTTCTACGATATCTGGAGCTCGGTTTTCGCTCAGGAAGAGGATCTTGCAGGCATGTTTCGGTAGGATTTGACGAGCGGCCTCAATCCCGTTGAGAGTCGGAAGACCAACGTCCAATAGGATCAGGTCTGGTCGCAATCGCTCGGCTTGCTGAACTGCTTCGAACCCGTCCGATGCGTGTCCGATTATCTCTAGTTCCGGTCGTTCTGCAAGCGCAGCTGACACGAAGCGAAGCCAACGCTCGTAGTCATCAGTGACAAGAACCCGAATCGGAAATTTGCCCAATCCCACCGCGAAATCCTTCTAATAAACGCTCTCCGCGAATGGAGTGTAACGTCACGCCTGTATCCGCACACCTGTCAGATCTGACAGGGTAAAGAAAGAAAATGGCCAGTCGGTGGCCAACTGACAGGTGCATTCTCTAATCCCAGGTTGAGGTTGGCTTGGCTCCATGATTCTTGAACGTCAACCCGAAAACGAGCCTCGCTGCAAGATCTGCCGATCGGGAAATCGGAGCATCTTCACTGGTGAGATCGCCATCCACTTTCCTGGACTTGCAGGTTTGAACAAGCCCGTCGTCTGGGTGTTTCCAACAATTTCTGTTTGCCTAGATTGCGGCAGAGCGGAATTTGTGGTTCCCGAAAAAGAGCTAGAGGTTCTTCGGACAGGCGTACCAGTGGAAGGTGCGGCAGTTTGGCGTGGAGGACGACGATAGACGGCATTTGATTGTCCCCGTTTGCCCCCGTTCCAGCGGATCTCGAGAGATACCTTTTGTATCGTTGTGTGTTCTCCGGCGCCAATCGGCTCTCCGAGTGATCGCCGGAAGGAAGAATTACTTTTCCAGGCGAAGCATGCCCAGCGGGGGAGCCCCAGCGACCGAACACAGTCTTGAACTTTTCTGCTGAATGGGTGCGATTCGGAGCCCACTCTTCGGATGGAAAATCTTTGTTCTACGCTTTCGGTACGGTATTCTCGTGATCGGTTTCAACGGTCAATTCGACCTCGGCCCCTTCCTTTAGACCTACGGTGCGACCTTTCTCATCTTTCAACTTGTTCACAATGCGAAGTTCCCGATAGTAGTGGTCTGCACCTTGAACTTCAAGCTGCGCTTTCTCGGGTTCGTCCGAATGCGGACGAGGTTTGATGATCTTTTCAACGAAAGCAGGTACGGTCGTATGCGGCTTTTTGACCAATTGAGACTCCTGAAAAACAGCAGGGTTTAATCTGTCTGCGTGAAGGTAAGATGAGCAGGTAAACTGCTGACTCTAGTCTAGCATCTTGTCAATGGACGGCACGATACAGTGTGGACTGTCGAACAAAGTGGGTTCACTTCGTTATGATCCGGCAAAATGCTGATTGCTACTTCGTCACCTTCTCAGAATAGAGGCATTCCCAAAGCACGTATTCTTACCGTAGGCTCCTACCAGCCTACTCTGAAAACCTGGCACATGTTGCTTGAAGCGCAAGGCTACTTAGCAGTCTCGTTTGTCCTGAAGAATGGGTCTGGAAACCTATTCAAGCAAGGCCCATTCGATGTCATAATTCTTTGGCAGTCGGTTGACGATAGGGAGAAAGCAATCCTTGTAGAAGCCTTCCGGAAGTGCTCGTCTGCGCCAATCATCTCAGTTCCTTCCAAAGCTGGCGAACCCAATGACGGAGCAGACATCCATGCCGAATCTGACCCGGAAGAGTTGCTAAAGAATGAATTCACCTCCACGAATCCTGTCTATCGGAACCGATAGTTCCGGGCTTCGTAGCCGAAGCATGTTGCTGGAATCGGGCGGCTATTCGGTTGCGAAGCAAGCGATTGTGAGCTGAGTTTTAAAGGTCTTGCCTCGGAATTCTTCGACATAGTGATTGTCAGTGATGAGGTGCCTGAATCAGAGCAACAACAGCTCATCCATGCTGCAAAGAAAGCCAACCCTTCAATGGTTGTGGTGGTCTTGCAGCAGGGCACTCGCTCCGAGCAGAGCGAATTTTCTCGTATTCGGCAAGTCGATTCCGGTCAATCGAGGACGCTATTGGACACGATTGACCACCTGTGGCGAAAAAATGCCACACGCTGAAACGACCTACAATGCGGTTCATTGGCAGGGGAAGCTCACTTAAGCTCATCCCGCGCTTGTCCATCCTCTTTGCGCCTTCGTGCCCTGCCTAATGCATCTTGGAAAAGAAGGAGCACTCGTGCGTCAAAAGAGAATACTTTGCGTGGATGGTGGTCTGATGTCGATGCTGCCGTGGGTAACAGTGCTAAAGCGAGAGGATTTCGTGATTGTGGCCGCGTCTGGAGAGGACGGTGAGATTCTGAAGACCCTCGGTAGTCAGCCCATCGACCTTGTAGTGCTCACGTCGGCGGTCAACAACATAGATGCTCTCGCTGTCCGCATGAAGAAAGTGAGGCCCGACACCCCCATCATTCTGTTTCTGCCCACACACGACAACGGTACTCGGGGCGTTGATAAAGTTGTGCGCGACCACACTGAATTGGTCTCTGCGGTTGGGGCATTTGTCTAGAAAAAGGCGGTGAGATATGTCGCAAACGATAACAAATCGGTCTGGGACAAAATACAACCACCCTTTGCAGTGGAAGGCTCCTGAACAAGAGTGGGCTTGCATATTGTGCGGTCAAACTTCACGGAAACCAGAGGAAGCAGATGCTCGAAAGGAGTTGGGGAATAGAGACTGCAATCCTTTGCTGCTGGTACACGAAAATTTTGGGAGCTTTTGAAACATCCCCACTACACTCATCCCACAGTTGCCTTGGCCTCGTTTTGGGGAAAGAAATGGGGGTTGGTTGCTACGTCACTAGCCGCAACCATTCTTAGTTGCGAGCGGTTCGCTTTTCTCAGCCTCGCGGATAACTTCAACCTCACCGAGTGCCTTGTCGTGCTCTAGCCCATGCCGTTCACATGCCGTTCGCGCTGCACGGCACCGGCGAAGAGAGGGCGGGAAGCAATTGAGAAGGCTAGGCACACGGCCCACGTGGTACACACGCATATCGAAGAACCGAATCACCTACCAGCAGATTCAGTTGCTGGCATCCGTGACCAACTAGAAAAACTGCAGAGGGAAATATCTAACATTGAGGCGCGTTTCCCGTCGTAGCTGTTGAAATATCTCTTCGCTGTTTCCCTTCAGCGCCGCCCTTTATCAAAGCGTGGTGCCTTCAGCGCAATATCAGCCAGATTGATGTAGTGCTGCAGCTTCCCTGTGTGCTCCGTGTTGCGGTCTGGGTCTGGCAGAGGTAGGAGGCGCGGCCCTTCATCACGCGCTTCGGGCTGTTCAGGGCGAGATACTCTGACTTTTACCGTTCGTCTTCGGGTCGAGCGAGGGGGCATGCGTTTTGGGCAGTATGCCACCCTCGACGAACGTGAAGAATACGTTGAAGCATGTACCACGAAAGTGCCATGATCATGTCGCGACCTCTATGGTGCAGCGCATTCTTTCGATTTCCTACGATCCGTCCCTGCTCTGGACACGGCAACTGATGCTTTAGCAGCTGGGTTACGAGGTTGTCTCAGCAGAGGGATTCGTTGCTGCGCTCGAAGCCTGTAAAGCACCAGGCGGACTGGGTACCCGCGCGCCGTGCTTAGTCAGTCCATGTGCTCGGATTGTTGCTGGCCGCGAGGGTGCCGTTTATTGGATTGTATGGGGATTTTTGTAGCGAGGCGTTCTCGCCTGGACTGAGTTTCCAACACAGGAAATTATTGTTGGCGCGAAGCTCTTGAGGTATGTTCGAGACGAGATTGGTTAGTTGACTAGCCTCGGTCGCCGCTGCAACGGCTGCGGGGGCTTTGTGTTCTGCGGGGAAGGTCATTCTTCAAGGCTCCTGGGTGACGCGAAAGTGAGGCCATCGTCGCATCAAAGCCTCACCGCTCCAAGATGCCCCGCGTCAATCTCCCTTCGTGACGTAGGCACGCCTTCTTGGTTGATATAAAATTTCAGGCCCATTCTTGCGCTGGACCCTCTAGACGCGGGTCACGCGGCAAAGTCACGAGGTAAGGTCACACGAAACAAAGCGTCGCGAGGGAATTCTATCAATGAGAATTCGCCTTAGAATCTGGTCTACTTCGTCACCGTTTTTCGCGGCGTGGTTCGTCACCGGAGTGGTCGAGCCTGACGACGTTATTGATGTAGACGACTACGCCGCGCCTTGCTTAGCTTCTTCCTGTTCGCGAAGCAACCGCTCTTCCTTCGAGCCCAGAAGCCGATTGATCTCTTCAATTAGCTGCATCAGCTTCTTGGGGTCTCGCTCTTCAGCAGCCTGCTCACAAAGTTTGCGCCAGCGTTCGCCTGTTTCACCTTTCATGTCCTCAATGCCTCCAAGAACTGCATTGACTATTCAAGCGACAAAAATATATTAAACGTGCAGTTATGGTGTCAATAAAAAAGTTCCAGAAGAAGATTCTAAATACAGCAAGTGAAGATTGCCTTAATGGCGCACCTATGGCATACTTATCCTCGTGAAAAAGAGTGGCAGGCAAGTTGTTGAAACGAAGGGGTATCCCAATTACGGCAGAACGGCGGTCGAGGGCCTGAAGAAATCACGAAAGGGTAAACACCATGATCTAATGACCAAGATCATGGAGGATCTGCGAGAATCTGCCCCCGGATTCGCTGTTCGCATTCCGCTCTCCGGCACCGAGCAGGTTTCTATTTTGAACCTTCGCTCCGCCATCGTTCGTGTCGCAGCCAAAGAAGGAATAGCTGTTTCGACGTCTTCCGATGACGAGAACTTCTATGTCTGGAAGGCACCTAATCATTCGTAGTCTCCCAGCGCATGGCGCGACAAGTTACGCAGCCAGCTGGTGCAGCCTGGGAACGTCCAAAGAAGTACAGAATGTCGTGTATCGAACAAGCCGGCTAGAATGTGGCATCATCGCAATTAGGCTAGATTCCGAGCTATATCGAAACATCTACGCCACCCGAGATCGGGCCCGAAATCTTCGACAGTTCGCGCTTGAAAGCCAGCACCGGGCTGAAATTCTGTTGGCCCACGCTGCACGACTGTGCGCACGGCATCGGGAATCGGAAGCAGAGGAAGCGAAATCGCCGTTCCGATCGAAGCCTCGGGTTCGGCATCGGTTTCATGCCCAGCACCGTGAAACGGTGGAACAACTGAAACACAGCCTCCGGGTTTTGGAAAATATAAGAATGACACCGATAGATGATCCAGAACTGCGAGACGTAAAAGAAGACATCCGAAAATCTGTCCGCGGTTTTTACTTGATCATGTCCTCCGGCTCTGGCTCTTCGCCTCTATTGCGAGCGCATCAGTCGATCGAAGGCGACAAAATCTGCCGATTTCGCCGCTCTGCGAAGAATGCGTCCGTATTCATGGCCGCCAGTTTTTCCGCGACTGCGGTGGCAACGAATTGATTTATGCTCACGCCATCGGCCATGCAGCGGCGCTCGCTCTAACCGAGCGTGGCAGCGGAAGCAGATAAGCATCTGCGAATTCTTGGTCACTTGATCCTCCGTAAAGCAACCGCTGGCGTCAGCACTTCTCGTTGACCGACTTCCTTTCACCCACGTACCATCGTGCAACATGCTCGGCACTACCATATCGCACTACAGAATCATTGAGAAACTTGGAGGCGGAGGTATGGGCGTCGTCTACAAGGCGGAAGACACCGAACTTGGCCGCTTTGTCGCTCTCAAGTTTCTACCCGAGAGTGTAGCCTCTGACCGGCAGGCCCTTGAAAGATTTCGGAGGGAAGCGCGGGCAGCATCTTCGCTCAATCATCCGAACATCTGCACCATCCATGAGATCGGAAAGCACAACGGCCAATCTTTTATTGTGATGGAGTTCCTTGAAGGGATGACACTCAAGCACCGCATTTCGGGAAAGCCACTTGAAATGGAGACCCTTCTTTCTCTTGCGATCGAAGTTGCCGATGCCCTGGACGCCGCACATTCCGAGGGAATCGTTCACCGCGACGTCAAACCCGCAAACATCTTCGTTACCAAGCGCGGGCACGCGAAAATTCTCGATTTCGGATTAGCCAAAATGAGTACGGCAGCGACGTCAACGATCGGCGAACCTGAAGTTACCGCTACAGCCACGATTGAGCATGAATACCTTACGAGTCCAGGCACGGCACTTGGGACCGTGGCTTACATGTCGCCCGAACAGGTGCGCGGAAAAGAGTTGGACGCGCGCAGCGATCTGTTCTCGTTTGGAGCGGTACTTTACGAAATGGCAACCGGTGCTCTGCCCTTTACCGGCGATACCTCCGGCGTGATCTTTGAAGCCATTCTGAATCGAGCGCCGGTTACGCCAGTCCGTCTGAACCCGCAGGTCTTGCCAAAGCTTGAGGAACTCATCAACAAGGCCCTGGAAAAAGAGCCCCGCCTGCGCTGCCAAAGCGCGGCCGAGATGCGCGCGGACCTGGAACGCTTGAGGCGGGACTCCAGTTCGGGGCACCTAGCCATACGCACGCTTGAGTCAGGAGCTTCCGTTTCCGGGGTTGGGTCGCCAGGCGGCCCGTCTGCTCCAGTCCAAGCTTTCGAGCCCAAGCCATCATCGTTCTGGAAGTTGGTTGTAGCTTCCGCAGTTTCGCTTGTGCTGGTCGTCGCCGGAGGCATTTTCGCATATCACGCTGGGTTCTTTTCTTCCGGGATGGTCTCCACGGCATTTCAGAACGCAACCATTTCAAGCTTGAGTTCAACTGGCGACGTAATGGTCTCGCGCATCTCACCGGATGGTCACTACCTTGCTTACGTTTCAAACCGGAACGGACGGTTCAGTCTCTGGGTACGTCAGATTGCTGCCGCGAGCGCGGTACAAATCGTGCTCCCCACCGAAGACACACTGGACAATCTCACGTTTGCTCCGGATGGGGCATTCCTGAATTACACAGTTACTGCCGCGTCGGGTGCACACGGTCGCCTTTACCAGATTCCGGTGCTCGGCGGGACTCCTCGGCTGCTCGTAAGCCAAACCGATACCGCGCTTTCATACTCTCCTGACGGAAAGCAGATCACTTACGCGTACCTCGATATACCGGCGAATAAGATCGAAGTGATGGTAGCAGCGGCAGATGGCAGCGGCTCGAAAAAATTGGCAGACTACACGGGCTCAATAGCAACCGCGAACTACTCCGTAGCCTGGTCGCCCGATGGAAAGAGGATCCTAGCTATCGATAAGACCATCAATGACCCAAATGGTCTCGCAGCCGGACTCATTGAGATCGATGCCGTCTCTGGAGCGCAAAAGCCGATCGCTGGCAGACACTGGCGCGACGTGAGGGATTTCGCCTGGCTTCCCGATGGAAGTGGAATATTGTTAGCAGCAATGGAGAAGACCGGCGCGAACATTCAACTTTGGGTGCTTACATATCCCGCAGGTAAGGTACGACGTATTTCAAACGATCTGAGTGATTACCTGTCGGTTGCCGTGTCGGCTGACGGCCAGACGGTGGCGTCGGTCCAGCGAAACATGATGGGCAACTTGTGGGTCGGTCCTGCAAATGCTCCAAATAAAGCCCAACAGATCACCTTTGGGCGGTTGGATGGGAACAACGGGCTCGCCTTCACCTCTGATAACCAGATTATCTACACTGGGAACCACACGCAAAACTGGGATCTCTTCATCGCTGCGCCGGACGGCACGAACGCACGCCAACTCACTTTTGACCCTGTTTACCATGGTTCTGCTACGGTTTGCGACCACAGTCGCAGTGTCATATACAACGGAGACTCCGGCGGAACAAGTCATCTGTGGAAACTTGACCTGCGGACCGGCGGCGTTTCGCAGCTAACGAACTCAACTGGCGAGCTGATTGCGAGTTGCGGAGGTTCTGGTGATCCAATTTTCTACTGGGGCCATTTAGCGAAGGGAACTACTTCCATCTATAAGTTGCCCGCCACGGGCGGCACGGCGACGCGCGTTTCCGATCGGGTTGCAGTCAGCCCACCCTTCGTTTCCCTGGATGGAAAGCACGTTCTCTTCGCAACTCCTCTGAAAGATGGAAGCGTGGGTGGCGCACTGCTTTCTGCTGACACGGGAGAACTCGAAACCGAAATATCAGTCTCGCCCACATTCGACATTAGTGTGAGCACCCTGTGCTGGATGCCGGACAATCGATCGGTTGCCCTGCCCGATCTCCGCAGCGGCGTTGCGAACCTATGGTCACAGCCGGTTCTGGGCAATGCCCCTCAAAAGCAACTCACGCATTTTACTTCTGGAAAAATCTGGAGCTGTGCTTTTTCGGCGGACGGGAAGTATCTCGCAATTTCCCATGGCTCGCGGCAGAGTGATGCGGTGCTGTTCACAAACCCGGCCAGTGCCAAATGAGATGCTGTACCTGGAATCATCACTGCTTGTGCTTTTTGTTCGACCTTGTTGTTTTCCGAAACCCTAAATCAAAGAACAATGTGCCCGTGGATGACCATTGCGGGGGCAGATAACCCGTCTTCCAACTCGCGCCCGAGGCTGGAGGCAGCCTAATACGAGTGGACACCGTTGATTGAGTCCTCGCACCGTTACTCGCGTAACTCTCACTAACAGGCAGTTACACCCCTGTGCGCACCCGACGGAGGAGGAATGCCGCGCGTGAGGCTGCCACCGCCGCATCCCGTGCTGGTGTTAAGGAACGCGGCGACAACCAGAGCTGCACACATGCTATTGCGAGCCAGCATCGGTGAGGTTTGATGCGGGTTACGTCGAACACGGGTGGGCGGAAATTGTTGCCATGATTGTGACCTCGCCTTACACCAACAAACCCTAGCACTCGCTGCCCTTCAGCCTTCGGGAACTCCGGCCTTACGAAAGACAGCAAGTGAGCTATCGAGGCCGGTTTTCGCGGCTACCTCTGCTGTCATGTCCTTCGTTCGCCCGAAGACTTCTACGCTGAGCGCATCGTTGTAGCGGATGCTGTGGAGCGCCTGCAAGAAGCCGGTCAAGTTGATGACACCTTCGCCCGGTAGCAGCCGCTGATTATCGTGGACCTGCTCTGGAGGCAAGTTCGGCGAATCATTGAAATGGACGTGCACGATGCGATCGCGCCCGGCGGCAATGATGTCCTCTGTGGTGGCTCCCGCGTGATGCCAGTGCCAGGAATCGAGCAGCAGTCCGACGTTGGGACCACATTCTTTGGCGAACTCGAGCATATCGTTCATGCGCCAAATGAATTCGTATTTGTGGGCTTTGCGCAGTTCGAGCGGACCTAGAAACTCGAGGCCAAGGCGGACATTGGAACGCGCCAAAATGCGGGCGCTTTCTGTAAACCGCTGCTTGTAGGTCTGGCGCAGTTCGTCTTTTGGAGTATCGCTCGACGGCATGATGTAGGTGATCATGCGAGGGCAATGGATGGCGGCTGCAAACTGGGCGGTGGCCTCGAGCTGGGCAAGCGAGGAATTGAAGGTTGCGTCGTCTTTCCGGAATTCGACCGGAAAATCGATGACGGCAGGCCTGACCTTAAGACGGGCAAGTAGGTCGTTGGTAGCGCTGAAGCCGGCTTGCATGGCCGGACGCAGCATGATGTCCGTACCGGGAAAGCCAATTTGCGCGGCCAAGCGCGCGAAGTCAGGCCAGTGAACACGACCTTGCAACAGGATGCTGTTCAAGGAGAGGAACATGTTGCTGCGCTCGTCGGCGAAAGCTCTGGAGAGCGGGGCTGCGGCGAGCAGTTTGCAAAATGATCGTCTGGATATCAAATAAGACACGCGATCGATCATACCCGAGGAGCCGCACGTTGGGACCAGACTTGCTGCCGCTGGTCACTGCTAAGCTGCCTCTTTCGCCTGGGGCACCGAAGCGCTGCCCCTAGCTGAAGGTAAGCGCAAAAGGAGAGATGTGCGCGGGGCAGGCAATGGGCAGAAGCAGTGAGCCAGTGTCTCGCCACAATTCCCCGCGCTCACCCCTTTGACGGCGAAGGCTTCACTGCCGTTGCGTGTGGCGCTCACGATTCCAGAAGGTCGGGCCGTGGGTTCAACTGTTCGCTAGCGAACTAACGAGGCCGCGGTGTAGGCTCCGGGCGAGCCATACGGGAATCCCGAATCTCTCTTGCATGGCTCGGTGAATCTTGATTTTGTTTTGAACGCGATTCAGAACAAATCCGCTCACAGTTCGACGCTCTGATCGTGCGGCAGCGCGTATTCGTTCCGCTCTTCAACAGAACAACGAATTAAGAGGGCGGTCCGGCTAGAGTTCGGCATCCGCTGATATCACACGATATCAGTGATATCACCGGTTTGCGATTCCAGGTATTCCGGTATATATTGCTGCTCAAGAGGGGAGACTTATGCAAGGGGAAACGGGCGAGCGCTGGCAAAAGTTGTGCGAGCAGGCGGCTGTTGAGCAGGACGCCCAGAAATTAATGCAACTGATCGAACAGATCAATCTGCTTTTGGAAAGTAAGGAAGAGCGTCTGCTGCGCGAGCAAGAAGAAAAGACCCAACCTGCGGCGTAATTCTATTTCATAGCGGAACACGCGCCGTCGGTGTTTTGCCAATCGGCTCAGCGTTTTTGTCATTCCCGATTGTCTCCTGTGGCCTGAACGTCTACGGGCTATACCCACCGATGTGGACCCATTTCCCCAGGCCAGGAAAAGCCGCAGTTTCGGCGCTCGATCGCTGGCTGCCAGGATAGCCGGACCACACACAAACCAGAATTTCATCGCCATTGTCCGGAAGCACACTTCTCACGATCAATCTTGGTGAACGCGGAAAGAAAGAACAGTCTTGGGATGTCTTGCCTACGGGCAACCGACAGTCATGGAACCTGAGAGGGGCATCTGGTGTCTGGCAGATGAAGCCGCCGGTTCTCGGATACGGAACGGTGCTTCATGCGCATGAGTCGTTGGAAAAAACACCTTATCGCGCTTGCTCTCGCGCTGTGGATCGTCTCTTTTCCCATTTTTCTCGTAACCGGCTATACCGCGCTTTACCAGGCGTGGGTGCGCGGTAATTTGGAAGCCGCCTTGCCTTATCTGCCGTGGGCTAGGAATCTTGGAATGGCGGCCATGGCCGCTGCCATTTCTGCTCTTGCCATTTTGTTCTCGTCAAAGACCTTCAGGCTTCGCCCGAAGATACGCCTTTCCCTTTCAATTCTTGCCACGATCACGATCGGCTTTTTTGCCGAGTTCAGAAACGATGGCAAATTCCATTTCAAGAACCTCGTGCATTTTTTCGGGCCTGGAACGTGGATTCACCACGGACTCAATCAAATTGTCCCATCACTCGGTGATTTTCTGTACCGGGTGGAATACTCGCACTGGAATGATTTCCTGATGGGGCCAGCAATCGTCAGCGTTCTGTTTTCCGTTGTCTTCCTAAGAATCTGCGGGTCTTCCGCGAACGAGCACCCGATCAGCCTGAGGGCGTCGACTCCAAAGCCAGCGCCTGACCTTGACGATAATTTGCGGTTTGCGCGGATTTTCATGAACATTGGGCTCTTCTGGTTTTTCATCCAGGCATGGGCGGAAAAGGCGGGCTACATGGCCAATCCTCATTCAAGCGATGAGCTCGACCTCCCTTTTGAATTTGCCGGGACCATGCTGGGTTTCTGGATGGCGCGTGTCCTTACCCAACGTTTCGACGAACGACGCGAAAAATTCCGTTCCACTTTCTTCATCGACTTTCTTTCCTCGGGAGGGATCGGCCTTTTGTACACGCTGATCGTAGGCCCGTTGACGGAAAGCGTGTCGAGCAGCGTTGCCCACGCTCTGAGCCAAGTTGTCCCTCATGCGTTAGATATCCATGAATACACACCCTTTCAGAGGCACGCCCGCCCGTTCGAGCTTCTATCGCTTGCCGGAGCAATGTGGTGGGGCCTCAACCGCGCTGCCAACGACGAGCAGTGGACGCGGCTCAGCACGTCTGAAATAACGGGCGCCGACTCCCTGTGGACTGTGCTCATCACAATCGCACGGGCGCTGGCGGTAACCACCGCCTACCTGCTCACTGTTGTGACCATGCTTTCGACGCTAGAGCCGCAAGGATTAGGCTGGGCGTTCTCGGCGGCAGGGGCAGTGGGAGCAGGAACGATCGGCTTGTTGCTGGCCAAGCGTGCTGAACGAGGCTTGACAACTGTTTTCAGCGGGAACAACGACTGGCGGTAGATCGGACAGTCCTTGATCAGATCAATCGCTTTCTTTCAGTTTGGGTGTTGGGTGAACGCGACTGGGTCCGGAGTGCTTGACTTGGCATTGATGTCGCTTCCTGCCAGCGCGGCCCAATTGCAATATCGTTTCACTGAATCCACCCGCTTCCCATTAACCTCCATATAGGAAAAATGCTTTTCAGCCGATGCTGCGTGTCCTTATAATCGGCTGCTCTCAATAGCGAGCCGAAAAAGATATGCGCAAACACGATAACGGCAGTCTAGGACCTGACTGCCGCATTGCGATCATTACGGGGGAAACGGAAGCTTTCCCGGACATGCAGCACTTCTTGTCCCCCAGGTTCTCTGCAACCCTCGCGCAGACCGAAGAGCAGATTCAGTCGGCTGTGGATGATTCGACGGTGCGCGCGATCTTGATCGATCTCGACAGCCTGGGGGCGGACCAATCCCAGGCGTTACAGTTACTTCACGATCTCCGCCAGATCCGCGACGACCTAGTACTGGTGGCAATTACGCGATCCAATAGCAGAAGTATTCCCCTCAAGGCGAGTGCGGCAGGTGCCGACGAATTCTTCCTAGCACCGCTGGATTTTCAGGAGCTCCAGATCGTGCTGTGGCGCGCGATCGAGAAACGCGCCCTGCAGCTCGAAGGCCAGCGCCTGATTGAGCAGGCCGAAAGCAAGAAGTCCTTCTGCAGCCTGATCGGCGTAAGCGAGCCAATGCAACGGGTTTACCAGGCAATCCAGGCGGTAGCGGACAGCAATACCACGGTCGTAATTCGTGGTGAAAGCGGCACCGGGAAAGAACTCATTGCAGGCGCGATCGTGCAACTGAGCAGCCGCCATGATAGGCCTTACATTTGCTTAAACTGCTCGGCCATCCCCGAAAATCTCATCGAATCCGAGCTATTCGGACATGAAAAAGGAGCGTTTACCGGGGCGGATTCAGCCAAGCCTGGCCTGATCGAGTCGGCACACGGCGGAACCTTGTTCCTCGACGAGATCACAACCTTGGACCATTCCCTGCAAAGCAAACTGTTGCGGGTACTACAGGAACGCACGCTTCAGCGGGTGGGCGGACGCTCTTCGAAGAAAATCGATTTCCGGCTGGTTGCTGCTACCAACGACAATCTGGAGGAATTGGTCCGCCAGGGCCGTTTCCGCGAGGACCTTTACTACCGCATCAATGTTGTTCCCATTTTCATTCCACCGCTCAGGGAGCGCCCGGGCGATTTGCCGTTGTTGGCCGATCACTTCCTCCGCATGTACTGTGCGTCGAACAATCGGCCCCTCAAGCAGCTCGAACCTGAGGCGCTCGAAATCATGGAGGATTACTCCTGGCCGGGCAATGTCCGCGAACTGGAGAACGTGGTTCAGCGGCTCATCATCATGAACCATTCGCCCGTGATTCGGGCCTCTCATCTTCCTCCACAGATGCTTTACTCCAGTGCTGCCAGCCAGGAGGCGATCCTGATTCCTAAGGATGGCGTAGACTTTGACGCTGAAATGGACAGAATCGAACTGGCGTATCTCACGGCGGCGTTGAACCGCGCGAACGGAAGCAAGACAGCGGCGGCGGCCCTCCTCCGTATCGACACTCAGCGCATGAAATACCTGTGCCGCAAACGCAAGCTCGCAGCTGCCGGCGGTTAATTTTTAACCCAACACGGGTTAATTATTAACCTTGAGGGTTAAAATTTAAACTACAAGTCCTGTTGTCGCAGTAAGGACCTGCCCGTAAGTTACTGATTCCACGCATAAGGCCTGCTACCTGATCACGGCGTTTGGTTTGGCATCCCCTGTGCAATAGCAAATCCGTCACTCAGCAATTCTAAAAAGGAGCAGGCAATGTCAATCAACAAAAAGTCTCTGATCAGCAATCGCATCGCGAGCAAGAAGGCTATTGTGACGAAACCCGAAGTAACCAGCGCGGAACCCACCAAGCTTATTGGCAATGCTCCCAAAGTTACGGGCCATATGCCTAAAGTTACGGGCCATATGCCCAAAGTCACGGGCCATATGCCTAAAGTTACGGGCCATATGCCTAAGGTCGTGGTGGGCAACTAGGATTTTGAAGGTATTGCCTGCGTGAAGGGCCAGGGAGAACTTGGCCCTTCATCCTTCTGTGCAGGAACTTACCAAATCCTTCGAGAAATAAGATCGTTGGTAAATTGAAATGCGAAGCCGGCCAAGCTTCGCCGCGCAACCAGCACCTTCGCTGTCCCGGTCATTCCTGGTTTAAGATTTCCCTCATTCTTCAGCCACACAAACGCCACGTAGTAGCGGGGGGGATTGATCCCTTGCAGTTGGTCCTTGGGAACCAACCCTTGCGCCAGCGCGAACTCGGGCGCCACACTTGCGACTGTGGCTGAGACTGGCCGTACCTGGCCTTCTGCCAACAATCTGACTTTCTGCCCTACGCATACCTGGTCCATCGCGAATTCCGGCACATACACGTTCGCTCTGACTTGAGCAAGCCCATCGACTTCCAGCAACACATCTCCTGCGGCGACCGGCCTGCCCACCAGATCGGCTGCGTGCGGCGTCGTGACTACGCCCGCGACTGGCGCAGTGATGGAGAGTTGGCGGCTTCGTTCCGTGGCCACCTCGACATTCCTCGCCTGCTGTTGGCGTTCCTGTTGTGCTGCGGCAAAGTCTTCATATTGCAACGCTGCCCGATTTTCGCGAGCCACCGCGCCTGCCAATTGACTGGTTGCCAGCGCTGCTTCAGATTCAACCGAAGCGTTGCGCAACTGCAGGAGGGGGCTGCCGGCCGCCACTTCTTGTCCCTCCTCGACCGACACTCGCATTACCGTTCCCGGAATTGTGGCGCGAATGACAGCATGTTGGGCCGCCTGCAACACAAATGGCCCTTGCACGAAGTCCGGCCAAACCGGCAGCAGCACTATTATCAGCGCTCCCATGGCAACCAGCCCAACCCGCATCGGGGTAAACCACTTGAGAGCGCGTTCTTTCTTATCGAGATAAAGCGTCTTCATAAACGCCACCAGGAGTTTGACTCGAGACCGGAATACCCACAGGCCTATCAGAAAAGCGGGCAGGAACGCCCACTCCGGGCTATAGGACCGCAAGATGTGGTACGTGATCACCATCAGGAACGACAGCAGGCTGTAGCTGTAGGCACCTGACAAGATCCCGTACACCACGTAAAAGGGCCGTTTCCGCCTCGGAACATAGGGAACCTCAGCGGGCAAGCGAAATATGTGCTTGCGCGCCCAAGCCGTTAAATACGCAGTGCTGGTTTCCTTGAGGGATGGCTCGGCGACCAATTCCGAAAAAATCAGGTACCCGTCGAGTTTTATGAGAGGATTCAGGTTCAGCAGTGAGACACCGACTCCAGTGACCATCATGACCTTATAGGCCCAGTCATGCACTGTCATTCCCGTTGCTGTTGCCCACCAGACCATGGTTGCGAAAAAGCACACCACTAAGTCCAGCCATATCCCTGCAATCGCCGTCGCGATTCGCGCCCACTTGCCGCCGGTCACTAACACCTGGGTCGAATCACAGAAGAAACTCGGAGCAAAGTACATCAGGCTGAAGCCCATCTTCTCGATTTTGGCTCCAAAGTGTTTGCCCACCAATCCGTGCGCGGTTTCGTGAATGGCAGCCATGGCAGCAAACAAGAACCAGAACTCCAGCAGGTCCTTCCCTGATTTGTTCAGGAAGTTATAAAAGGCAAAGCTATCGGACCAGACTTCCCCGAACCGGTCCCACCACATCCATCCCATCACTGCAAACATGGCCAAGCTAGTCCAGACAAACCACGGGGTAAACAGGAATCGGAGTTTCGGATACAACCAGGAAATGTAATTGTCGGCATTGTTCCATACGTGAATGGTAATGTCGGCAAAATCCAGCGTGCGCTTTTTCTTCTTTCCTCTCGAGGCCCGCAGTTCTTGTTGCAGGAGGATGTTCTGTTCCATCGGCGTCCTCGAGAGCAGCTTGCTCTCCGCCTGCAGATAGCTAGTGAACTCCCTGACATCGTCGCCGGTGAGTGCAGTCCCTGTTTCCGACGTAAAGCGCTCCGCGATCTCCTCGTGCGTACTTGTTCCATCGAACATTTGCAAGAGTTGCCATTGTAGGGGAGTGAAGCGGAAGATCCACTCACTGCCGGGCGCTTTGGTAATGATTACGAGCTTTCCCTTTTCGAGGTGTTCTTTTGCAATAACGTTGGGGTCAAGCTTGGGCGGGTTCTTGCGGACAATCTGCTGCGGCAATTCAGGCAGCGCAACGTCGAGGGCGCGAACGATGTTCATCGCAGGTTATCAGTGCTTCGTCATCTGACATCGGGCAGATGGAGATCGGCGCGCATCCCCGGGCGTAGCCCCGAGGTTTCTCCAGACAGTTCAGCGAGAATCTCAATCGTGTCGCTCGATGGATCGACCACCGGGCTCACCTGAATGACTCTTGCGCGGTAGCGGTGGAGGGCGTCTCGCGCCTCAGCTGGTGTAATTCCAACCATCGTTCCGGGCTTGACCCGACCCAGAAATCTCTCGGGCAGCGTCACACGAATCCGCAGGGGTGCAGTTGCAGTCACCCAAAAGAGGCGATCATTTTTGGTGACACTCTGACCAACACGTATGTAGCGTCGAGCGACTACTCCGTTGAAGGGAGCCGTGATCTGCGTCTTTTCGAGTTCGAGTTCAAGAGAGCGCTCCGATTCCTTCGAATTGGCTAGCAACTCAGACACCCGCTTGACGTCCCACTGGTCAGATTCTGCTTTGTATTTGGCGTGGTCCAGTTGTTCTTTGGGAATGATTTGGGCTTCCCACAGCTTTTGGGCACGGGCATAGTCGGCTTCGAGGACCTTTGCCTCCGCCTGCCAATTTTTCAGGTCAGCCTCAGTGCTTCTGGTTTTTGCCCGGGCAGCCTCGAGATCGGCGGTAATCTGGCGGTCATCCATCTTTGCGAGCAACTGCCCTCTCTTCACAAACGTACCTGGTTCTGCAAACACCGCGGAGATGATACCTTCCCGTTGCGCCGACACATCGACTTGGTCTTCGACAATAATCGGCCCAGAGGCGACGAAATCCACTTGTGCGCCCGAATTTGGCGTTCCGGCCTGCGCCGGAGCCGGTGTTGGCTCTGCCGCCGCCACCGTAGCAGGCCCCTCAGACGGAGGACTTATGCAACCAACTGCAACCACTAACAAGCTAATCCCCAATACAACCTTCGTCATGGAATCAACCCCTGTTCTCACCATCCGAACCAACCCCAGAGTTTGGTCCAAATCCAGATCCCGATTCTGCGAAACATCACGACGCCTGCCGACCGCCATCCGGTAGAGATCTTCCCCCGGCCCTGCATGCCGGAGCGGAGGGCACGATCAGGATTGGAAACTGCCACACGCGCGTAAAAAACCGACTCTGCATTTCGCAGAATGCCTTGCGGACTGACCACCACGACGTTGCCGCGAAAGGTCCGCTCCGGGAAGCCGTCCAACTTGAGACTGGCCTTCTGCCCGCGTTTCAAAAGGGCAACGTCTGTCTCATCGACCGCCACGTCTACGAGCTCTTCCGAGTTATCCACGATGTCTGCGAAACTCTCGCCTTCCCTGAGCTTGTGGCCAACTAGGGTTTCAATCTGTGGGGTAGCGATAATCCCGTCGATCGGGGAACGAATGGTTGTCTTCGCCAGCCGCTCTTCGGCGCGTGTCAGTTCCGATGCCCAGTAATCAGCCTGGGCGCGCTCGATACCGGCTTCCGTGCCATCGTTATTCGCGAGCGCCCGGTCCATCTGCGAAACCGCGGTCTGATGCTTTGCCTTGGCGGCAGCCAGGGCCGAACGGTATTCCCAATCTTCAAGTTCGGCAATCGGCGACCCTTTCTTCACCACGTCGCCTTCACGGACATCGATGGCCTTGATCACTCCCTCAAACTCCGCTCCCAGGTGTGCGACACGCGCCGGCGCAACAACAGCGTTCCCATCCACCCGCAATGGCAAGGGAAAGGCGAGCAGGAACAACACTCCTACCGTGGTGCCGGCCACAATCGCGATACGCCGATATTTCCCCAGCGCGAGAAACTTCTTCTTTTTGTCCACAAGCGGTTGCAACACGCCGATAAAGGGCACTTCCTTGTAAAGAGAAGCATTGCGCAGAGCTACAGTCGCCTGACTAGCGAGCACCTTGATCATCTCCAGGTGCGCTTCGGAAAGGAAATCCGGATCACCGCTCTCAAAAAGCAGGACTCCCACCCTGCCTTCTTCATCCCCCAGCGGAATCAAGTGACATGCGCGGGCGCCGGTCTCGGCAAAGTACTGCTCGAACTTGGCCCGGTTCTCTTCGCGGTCGGAATCGACCTCCTCCCCATGCTGTGTAATAAGCAGAGGCTCGCTCAGGATCGACGCCCACTGGAGAATCTCGCGCAAACTGCGGTATTGCGGATCATCGGCATTGAGTTGGGTCGTCCCCGACACCGCCCTTAATCGGATGCCACCACGTTCATCGAGTGCAATCGCTGCGCGCTCGTAGGGAATGACTTCGGCCGGCCCATTGACGACCGCCTGCAGAACTCGGTCCAGGTCAAGCGTCGATGTGATTTCGCCGCTGGTCTTGACCAGCGCTTCCAGGATTTCTACCTTGCGCTCCGCCAGCAACATGCTGGCGTTATGGAGCGCGCTGCTGGCCGTCTCGGCAAACGTGGTGAGCGCAAACAGGTCGTCCTCGTCGAAGGGGGCTCCGTCTAGCTTGTTGACGGCCTCAACTACGCCGACCAGGGCACCGCGGTCGATCAATGGGACCAGCAAAAGCGAGAAGATCGCGCCGTCTGCCACTTCGGCATTGCGCTCGACCAGCCAGGGGTCATCCACAGAGTCGATGAGCAAAGGCTCGCCGCTGTCGGACACGTGGCCGGCGGCGCCTCCGTCCGGGCTTTGTGTTTGGCCTTCTTCGGTCGTCGGATCGCTACCCGCCTGCTGCATGAGCGTGAGTGACTGATCGGCTTCGAGCAGCCACACGTTGACCGCCTGGCATTCCAGCAGCTCTTTGAATTTCGATCCCATCAGCGGCAGCAGCTGATCAAGTTCCAGGGTGGAGTTGAGGACCTTCTCCAGGTCATAGAGATGAGTAAGCCGGGTTATCGACGACAGCGTGGAGTGACGTTCCTGCTCATAGTCGGCTGCACTCGCCAGGGCGCTCGCGGTAACCTCGGCGACAGGCAGTAATTGCGACATGCGATCGGTTCCAACCTCGCCCTCGAAACTAACAATCTCGAGTGCTCCGAGCAGGCTGCCTCGCCCGTTCAACGGAAGGTAGGCGAGGGACTGCAGGGTTCGCCGGATATGCAGGTGCGAGTATTCTTCTCGGACCAGTTGTTTGCCGGCAACAACGAGCAACTGGGGGTTGCCCGCCAGTGTTCCAAGCACACCGTGTTCGAGGGGCAGGGATGCCTCGGTGATGGCGACATCACCCACCGTGGCTTGCGGCGCCCACACGCGCTCTCCTGCATGGTCTATGAGGAGATAAACGTTGATGCCGGTACCGGGTAGAAGCTCGGCAAGAGCCTGCGCGGCCAGCCTCGCACGAGGTGCCAGCTCACGAGAATCAAAAAGACGAGCCGAAAAGGCGGCTAAATCCATCGCCACCACCGGCCCCTGGGTCGCCATTAAATGGCCCTCGAAGTGGACATCAACCAAGAAATACGGGCGCTCGAAGCCCACTTGCAAATTTCAAAGGCTTCTTCTAAGTTGAGTGACTCTAGCAAAGGGACACAGCACTGTCAACGCATTGCTGAACCCCTCCGAACCGAGGTCAACCGAATGGATATTGAGGTCCGCAGTCAGGGACAGGTGAAAATTGTTAAGCTGCGCGGCCGGCTCAGCCTGGGGGAACCAGTGGACCGTTTGCGAGCTACGATGGAGGACCTGCTCGGCAGTGGTGAGAGCCGGCTAGTCCTAGACCTCGGCGAACTGGCCACCGTGGACTCCAGCGGCATCGGTTTATTCAGCAAGTTCCTGACCGCGACCAAACAACAGGGCGGATCGCTCAAACTGGTCAACCCCTCGAAATTTGTGGTTCAGACGCTCAAACTAGTGGGGCTCCTGAACCTTTTCGAGGTGTTCTCCGATACCCCGGCAGCCGTCGCCTCGTTTGTGTAAACAGCGCGGCGTCGCTTTTACTCCGCCGTCCTTGCCAACCCCGCAGAGATCACGACGTTTCGCCTAGCTCGGGGCGAGCCCGCGGGGCGAAGCTTATGCGTTCAGTGCCGGTCGGCGTACTGCATGCCGGCTTGCGTTTCGGCGATAGCGCGGTTGATATAGTTCAAGGCTCTTTCCCGGTGTCCGCCCTTGTCCTGGGCAGCATTCTGCAAGTTCCGTTGAGCCTCGCGGAGGTTTTGCATGGCGGCTTCCATATTGGGTTGCTGTTCGTAGCCTTGATTGGCTTGCCGTTCGTAGCCTTGGTTTTGCCCTTCCCAGCGCCCGCTCCAGTTGCCGTGTCCCCAATCGCCTCGTCCCCAACCCCGGAACAAGGCCCCTTCTACCGTGCTCCCTTCGGGGTATTCGAACATGCGTTCCTGGCCGTTCGGTCCTCGCGCAAAGATGTGCAGCACTTTCCTCTCCCCTGGGGCGGGATCAACGCCAAAGGTACTGTTCCCCATTCGGAAGCTTCGATCGGATTGCGCAAGTTCCCGCAGCCGATTGGTTACGTCTACGTGACGGGCCGGGGTTCCGTACTGGGCAGTCAAAATCGTGTATTGGCCTGCATCGGGTGAGCCGTATTGAGCCATTGCCAGTGCCGGTATGAAGAGCACGAGCACCAGCAAGATATTGAGAGTTCGGGTTTTGAGCATAAGCTTCTCCTGAGCGTAGTTCCTCGTTTCCGACGAGATTAGATGCAAACGGGAAGCCCATGGAGCTTTGCAAAGGCCCCAGCGCTTACTTCCGCTTGCAAGCTGTCATACACTACGTGGTTATGAGATCGGTTCAGATCGAGCATTTCTTTTTGGGTTGTCTGGCGCACGCCTCATACATTGTGGGATCGGAGGGGGCCGCGGCCGTTATCGATCCACAGCGGGACGTCGAGATCTACCTCGACACCGCGCGCGAGCGCGGCTGGAAGATTCAGCACGTCATCGAAACCCACCTGCATGCAGATTTTGTTTCCGGTCATCATGAACTGGCGGAGCGGACGGGAGCTCAGATCTACCTCGGCGCAGGAGCGGGCGCTTCGTTTCCCCACACCTCTGTAAAAGACGGTGCGTCACTTCAGTTCGGAAACTGCCGCTTCGATTTTCTTCAAACACCAGGTCACACGATGGAAAGCATCTGCATCGTCATGACAGGCCTGGGCGAACCAGCACGTCCGAAGGCAATCTTCACGGGCGATACCCTATTCGTCGGGGATGTAGGGCGGCCCGACCTGTCGGCTACCCACACACCGCAAGAACTTGCTGCTTTGTTGTACTCGAGTTTGCACGACAAACTGCTGAAGCTTCCTGACGACACGCAGGTTTATCCCGCCCACGGCGCTGGGTCGCTTTGCGGGCGGCAGATGAGTGCAGAGCGCTCGTCGACGATCGGCAGGGAGCGCCTCACGAATTACGCGCTTCAGGCCCGGTCCTGCGGCGAATTCGTTCAGCTGTTGACCGATGGATTGCCTCCCCGGCCCGAATATTTCGGGCGAGAAGTGGAACTCAACCGCCAAGGCGCCGGTCTACTCGCCGAGATTCCTCCACCCAGACCGGTTCACGCTCCAGAAGTCTTCCGACTCCAGGCGGAAGGCGCAATCGTTCTGGACACGCGTCCGGCCATGCAATTTGCGGTTGCCCACGTCCCAGGATCCGTGCACATCGCGCTCTCAGGGCAGTATGCCTCCTGGGCTGCGCGCATTCTCGGCTTAGACAAGCGGATCATTCTCGTCGGCGAAGACTCGGACCATCTGCGCGAATCGCAGATGCGTCTGGCCCGTGTGGGCATTGAAAACGTGAACGCATATCTGGAAGACGGGATTGCCGGCTGGATTCGCGAGGGCTACGAACTGGACTATATCCCGCAGATCTCGGTGCAGGAGTTCGTCGAATTGCGAGGCAGAGAGATTGACCACATTGCCGTGCTCGACGTGCGCGAGCCTGCGGAAGTCGAAGCTGGAGCCATCGAGGGATCGCTCCGCATTCCTCTCGGTCAAGTCCCGCAGCGAACCGCTGAACTCGATCCTAGCAAGCTCATTGTCGTCCACTGTAAAGGTGGCTATCGTAGCTCGATTGCGACCAGCATCCTTCGCCGCGCGGGCTTCCGGGATATCGCCAACCTGACCGGCGGCTTCGACTCTTGGAAGACCGCTGCCGCAGCATAGGCACCCTCGTTCACGGCTTCGATGTACTGCTCCCAGCCGAGCCCAAGAAAGAGATACTCGAGCGATAGGGGCCCCAGCTGCTACGAAACGTTAAGGCTCGCTGCAACCGCCAATTCGGGCTGCATGTTTGCGCGTCCTGATTGCGGTTGCTATCCTAGTTGAACCATGTATCGCGATTTTCATGCCCAGGACCGCTGGACCAAGAAACAGGTGCATTGTCTGTATCAGGCGCTGATTGTTGCCGTGGCCACGCGCCATGCGGACGCAGTGGATATCAAGTTTCTGGTCGATGGACGACCGGTATGGGTCGTCCTGCCGCTGGCCGCTTGGGTGGAGTACAAAAAGCAGACGGGCAAGAGCATCACCGATCCTCTCGCGATTGCCATAGCTGGGCATTACTTGAAGACGGCACTTCAGTCGGGTGAGGGCGTAGGCCGCGAAATGTATTCGCTTACCGTTCCCCAGACTCTAGAGCACTTGGATGCCCTGGTGAATGAAACCCCAGAGCCGGAAGTCAGCTCCGTCTAGCTGGGTGGCGGAAACGCCCAAATTCAAGTAAAATATGGGTTTCCAGTAGATTTCAGATCCTCGGAGCAGTCATGGCACAAGTATGCGAAATTTGCGGCAAGGGGCCGCAGTTTGGAAACAACATCAGCCACGCTCACAACGTGACCAAGCGGCGCTGGAACGTCAACCTGCGTGCCGTCCACGCCAAGGTGAAAGGTGGCAACAAGCGCATGCGCGTTTGCACATCCTGCCTGCGCAGCGGAAAAGTGGCCAAAGCCTAGGCTCTTGGCCATCGAATCATCTCGACTGCAAGAGAGCACCTGGACTCGAAGATTCCATCACTCGACCATTGAACCGCCTCACTGAATTCCCACCTCACTGAACTCCCACGAGTTGCACGTCGAAGATAAGAGTTGAATTCGGCGGAATTACAGGAGCGTACCCCCCTTCCCCGTAGGCCAGCTGCGGTGGAATCTTGAGCTGCCGCTTGCCTCCCACCTTCATCCCGGCTACTCCCTCGTCCCAACCCTTGATGACGCTTCCGGCACCGAGAACGAAGGTGTAGGGCTCTCCGCCAATGGAGCTATCGAACTTCTTGCCATTGGTGAGCCAGCCGGTGTAGTGAACCTTCACCGTTTGTCCAGCAGCAGCTGCAGCACCGGTTCCCACCTTCGTGTCCCAATATTGAAGGCCAGATTGCGTGGTAGTCCCGGGTCCAGTGACTTTCGATGGCACATTTGGGTTTGGACGCGCGGAAGGTTTCTTCGCAGCGCTAGGCGCGGCCGATTTGTGAGTTGTTGTGGTCTTCTGCGTCGAGGATTGGGTGGTGGTCTGTGCAACCGCAATACTCCCTGCAAGAACCGCTGCCGCGAACACAAATAGATGTTGCTTCATAATTCCTCCGAAACGAGCCGCCGTCCGAATGCCGGCAGATGATCTCATTGCTATGTCCATGCGATCACGGCTGCGCCAATGCGATCACGTCGATTTCAACAAGAACATCTTTCGGCAAGCGGGCCGCCTCAACTGTCGATCTTGCCGGCGGGGCTCCCGTGAAGTGCTTGCCGTAGACTTCGTTCATGGCGGCAAAGTCTCCCATATTCTTCAGGAACACTGTCGAGCGCACGACCATTTGGAGCCCGCTTCCTGCGGCATTGAGAATGGCGGACAGGTTCTTGATGACTCTCTCAGTTTGAGCGGCCACATCGCCTTCGATCACCTGCTGTGTGCCGGGATCAATCGCAACCTGGCCGGAAACAAAAACCAGGCCGTTCGCGCGAATGGCCTGTGAATAAGGTCCGATCGCTTTGGGTGCAGCGGGGGTTGAAATGACGTCGCGCATGCTCCTCCGTTGTTACGAATGGAAGATTGTATCTTGCCCGTTATTCGATGGGCGTGTCGTCCCTGACCGGAAATCCGAAATCAAACTCTTTGCAGCCGCTGCACGTCGTGCACGCCCGGGATCTTCCGTACTCCCTGGATGATGCTTTCCAGGTGCTTCAAATCAGCGATCTCAATGACGATTTCCACATTGGCGTGGCCATTTTCGGTGCGCGCACCAATCTTGCAGATGTTGGTGTTGGTATCGCTGATCACAGCCGTGATCTGCTTGAGCATGCCGAAGCGGTCGTCGCAGAATACGGTGAGCTTGACCGGGAATGCGGTCGGCGCTCCTTCGTCCTTGCCCCACTCGACTTCGATGCGCCGCTCCGGCTCGTACATCAGATTGGTGACATTCGGACAGTGGATGGAATGGACCGCAACCCCCTTGCCACGAGTCACGTAGCCGACCACGGCCTCCCCACGAATTGGGTTGCAGCATCTCGCTCGATAAACCAGCAGGTCGCCTTGGCCCTTCACGCGAATCGCATTGCTGTGGTCTCCGCCGAAGACGCGCCGGACAACATTGCCAATGCCGGATTCCTCCTCGAGTGGCATGGTGGATTCGGGCTCGGAAGCAGGCGCTAACTTGCCCAGGATCTGGCGCGCGGAATACTTTCCATAACCAATCGCGGCAAGCAGATCATCGGGCTGGCCTAGTCCGTAGTCGGAAGCGATCCGCTGCATGTCTGCGTCCTTGATGTCCTTGAGAGAGATGCGGTATTTCCGCGCTTCCTTCTCGATCAGCTTCTTGCCGATTTCGATGGCCCGTTCCCGCTGATGGACATTGAGCCAGTGCTTGATCTTGTTACGTGCACGCGAGGATCGGACCACCGCCAGCCAATCGCGGCTCGGTTTGTGGCCAGGCTGGGTAATGATCTCGACAATGTCGCCGCTGTGCAGCTTGTGCCGCAGCGGAACCATTCTCCCGTTCACCTTGGCGCCCACACAGCTGTGGCCGACTTCGGTATGGATGGTGTAGGCAAAATCAATCGGCGTCGACTCGCGCGGAAGCACGACAACTTTTCCCTTGGGAGTAAAGGTGTAGACCTCTTCCGGGTAGAGATCGACCTTGAGGGTGGAAAGGAACTCGCTAGGATCGGTAACATCGCGTTGCCATTCGACGACTTGGCGCAGCCATGCCAATCGCTGCTCGTCCCGGGCCGAGACCGGACCATCCTTGTATTTCCAATGTGCGGCGATACCTTCCTCCGCCATGCGGTGCATTTCGTCGGTGCGGATCTGGATCTCGAAGCTGACCCCGTCCTCGGTAATGACTGAGGTATGCAGCGATTGATACAAGTTCGGGCGGGGCATGGCAATGAAGTCTTTAATCCGTCCAGGGACCGGGCGCCACAGGTTATGCACAATGCCGAGCACGCCGTAGCAATCCTGGACGGAATTTGTGATCACGCGCATGGCATACAGGTCGTACACCTGATCCACCGAGATGCGCTGCTTCAGGAGTTTCTTGTGAATGCTGTACAGGCGTTTGATCCGGCTCTCGACCTTGGCATCGATGCTTGCTTCCTTCAGTTTCTCGCTGAGAACGTGCTCCACGCCGGAAAGAAACTGCTCGCCTTTTTTTCGCCGAGCCTCAACCGCGTCATGGACCTGCTGGTAGGAGATCGGGTCTAGATAGCGGAAGCCGAGGTCTTCGAGTTCCCCGCGGATTTTGCCCATGCCCAGCCGGTGGGCAATGGGTCCGTAGATATCGAGCGTCTCACGGGCGATCTTCTGCTGGCGCTCCGAGGGAAGATGCTCAAGGGTGCGCATATTGTGCAGGCGGTCCGCGAGCTTGATGAGCACCACGCGAATATCATCCACCATGGCCAGCATCATCTTTCGCAGGTTCTCAGCCTGCTGCTCCTCCTGCGAGGAAAAATCAATCTTGCTGATCTTGGTCACGCCTTCGACGATGTGTGCCACCTGCTCGCCAAACTCCTTGCGCAAATCAACGATGGTGACCGAGGTGTCTTCGACAGAGTCGTGCAGAAGGCCTGCCGCAACGGCCACGGCATCCATCTTCATCTCGGAGAGGACGAGCGCCACTTCGAGCGGATGGATCAGATACGGCTCGCCCGAAGCCCGCTGTTGGCCGGAATGATGTTTTTGCGAAAACTCGTACGCCTTGCGCACCAGTTCGAGATCGTCATGTGGACGGTTCTCACGCATTCGCCGCAACAGCTCGCGGAACTTCGTCACGGTGAGCATGTTGGTCGCGATTTGTTCGCGCAAAGTAGCCATGGATGCGGGGCCAGCCTGCCGGAGGTTAGTTGGTTCACGCTTCCCGCCCGCAAATGTCGGCGAGCGACCCAGAACGGGCCCGGAGGACTGCTTCCTTGTGTCTGATTATAGCGGGGTGCAGAATTCCGGGCGCATAGAGCCCTTTAGAAGCCAGGGAAGGAACATGGCGACCAGCCTGACGTGCTTCGAACCTGACAACGAGCAGATCCCTGTTCTTCACTCGCCTCTTACTCGCGCCTGTTACTCGGCCACCTCCACATGGGTACAATGTTCCCGCATGTCACGCATTCTCATCAGCGGAGCCTCCGGGCTGATCGGAGGAGCATTGATTCCCGCGCTTGAGAACCGAGGAGACCAGGTTTACCGCCTCGTTCGCCGTGAGCCCTGTTCCGAGCGGGAAGTCCGCTGGAACCCGACCGAGCCCGTCCCCCCTGCGCTGCTTGCAGGCTGCGATGCGGTCGTGCACCTTTCTGGCGAGTCGGTGGCCGGGCGCTGGTCGGAAGACAAGAAGAAGTCCATTCGCGACAGTAGGGTGATCACTACCCGAAATCTTGCCACGGCGCTGGCGCACACCCGAAACCCTCCGCAAGCCTTCCTTTGCGCCTCCGCCATTGGCTACTACGGAAACCGCGGAGACGAGGTACTGACGGAGAGAAGTCCTGCGGGACACGGGTTTCTCGCCGAGGTCAGCTCGGAGTGGGAGCAAGCGACTCAGCCAGCAGTGGAAGCCGGCATTCGAGTTGTAAATCTTCGGATCGGCATCGTTCTCAGCATGGCCGGCGGTGCTTTCAAGCAGATGCTCCGTCCCTTCCGCTTTGGCCTGGGGGGAAAGATTGGCGATGGCCAACAGTGGTTCTGCTGGATTCACGTCGACGATCTGGTGGGAGCAGCGTTAGAAATTCTCGACCCGGCAAGCCGCAGGGCAGAAGGCCCAATCCGCGGCCCGGTCAACATGGTCTCTCCGAACCCGGTCAAGAATGCCGAGTTCACGAACACCTTGGGAAGAGTTCTTGGGCGCCCCGCCGTGTTTTCCGTTCCCGCGTTCATGCTCCGGCTGGCATGGGGGGAGTTTGCCGACGAAGGACCGCTTTCGAGCGCAAGAGTAGTTCCGGGTACCCTTGCTTCGGCTGGATTTGAGTTCAAGTATCCTCGACTGGAGCCTGCGCTCATCGAACTCCTCGGCCGATAGATTCTTCACGACGCTCAGCCCGACAGGGCTCTGCCGAACTCCTCGACCCGCTCCCTCACGCTGCGCACGTGATTCTCGAGCTCCAGGCGGCTGCCGTCTTCGAGAATCGGTATGAGCTTGTCAAACTCAGGGCCGGAGTGGGAACCGGTCACGGCAATCCGTATGGGATGGAACAGATCTTTCCCTTTGGCTCCGGTTTCGGCTTTCACCTCAGTCACAATCTTCTTGAATTGCTCGGGCGTGAGCCGTTTTTCGCGTGCCGATTCCTCTTCGAGAACCTTGATGACGAAGCGGGCCAGGACAGCACTGGTATGCTGCCCCGCGAGCACCTCTGCATTGTCGGGTGAAGCAAGGGCCGCCTTGGCGTCGTAGTTGAAGATCAGAGCCGCCTTGTCCGGTAGTTGTTCAAGCCGGTCCACTGAGGGCGCGAGCATCAGCGTGATTTTGTCCAACCAAGCTTGCACTTCCGCTGAAGGCTGCTCGCCAACCAGGCGCCCGTAATAAGGCCGGGCGAGGGCTGCGATTCTTTCTGGAGAGCTTCCTTTGATGTAGTGCCGGTTCAGCCAGTACAGCTTCTCCATGTCGAAAACAGCGGGGGAAGGCGTGACTCGTTCTAGTGAGAACTCTTGGACCAGCTCGTCTTCGGAAAAGATCTCTCGGGTTCCGCCGGACGGGGCCCAGCCAAGTAGCGCTAAATAGTTGACCAATGCCTCGGGGAGAACTCCCATATCGCGAAAGTTTGCGATCGAGGTGGCCCCGTGGCGCTTAGAAAGCCGCTCGCGGTCTGCTCCAAGGATCGTCGACAGGTGCGCAAACTCCGGCACCGGCCAGCCGAGCGCTTCATAGAGTGCCACCTGTTTCGGCGTGTTCGAAAGATGATCATCTCCTCGGATCACATGGGTGATTTTCATCAATGCGTCGTCAATGACGACTACGTAGTTGTAAACCGGCATGCCGGAGGATCGCAGGATAATCGGATCGCTCACAACTTCATTCGAGAACTCCACTGCACCGTGCACGATGTCGTGAAAGCGGATCGGGTGTTCGGGAATACGCAACCGGATGGCGCAGGCTTCGCCTCGTTGGCGTCTGTTCTCCGCCTCGGCATGATCAACCTTCCGGCATTTGCCTGAATAAATCGGCTGGCGGTGTTCGGTGGTAGCCTTTTCGCGCTCGCGCTGGAGTTCCTCTTCCGTGCAGAAGCACAAGTAGGCCTTTCTCTCCTTCAGCAGGCGTTCGGCATGTTCGCGATAAATATCCAAGCGATCCGACTGGCGGTAAGGGCCATAAGCCCCGCCCTGATCAGGACCTTCGTCCCAATCCAGGCCCAGCCACTTCAGATCGGCGATGAGCTGGCCCTCATAACGCGCCTGGCTGCGGTCGAGATCGGTATCCTCGATGCGCAAAATCATCCCGCCGCCCCTCTGCCGAGCAAACAGCCAGTTGAACAAAGCGGTGCGGGCATTTCCGACATGCAGATGGCCGGTAGGAGACGGTGCAAAGCGCACCCGAACGCTAGAGTCTGAAGTCACAGAAAAATGTTAGCAGAGGCTAGCCATCGGCCCGAGCCGTTTTGGGCAATGGCCTGGTTGGGTGAGGCAATCTGAACTCAGCCTTGCGGGAATCATTCTCTTGGCCCGGTGAGGTGCGTTCGGGTAATCCGGTCGTGCCAGGACAGCTGATCCTCGTCGAAGAAGCACCATGCGTAGCCGAGTCCCAGAGAAACCAGCGAGAGCACCGATGCGAGCACGCGCCAGCGCCGCAGCCTGCGCGCTGCCGGCTGACTATCGAAGCGAGCCAGATGAAGTTTCAACGCCCAGAGCCCCGGGGTTTTGCCGCTGTAGACCAGAAACCCATATTGATATGCGGGCCAAAAAATGCCAAGCAGGCAGGCGGCGAGCTCTGCCGCGGAACGCGCCGGCGGCATTACGCCACTGATCCGGACAAAGACATATCCAAAGAGGGCGACTGAAGTGAGCACCAACACCGCATCGAACAACCCGGCTGCCATGCGCCGATTCAGGGAGGCGGCCTCGAGAGGAATATCGAATCCCGGACGGCGCTCAGGCTCGGTTTCTCGTTGCTCCTCGATCAGGATCCCTCCCATGGCGGGAGGGGGAGGCAGCAACTCTGGCGCCTCGACGATCCGGGGCCGGTCAATGACCGGCTCGGCCAGCTCATCCGTCCGGATTGCCGGCCGGGGGAATTCGATGACTCGCGCCGTCGCTTCCATCACAATCCGCGCCGGTGGATCCGGGAGCGGAGGAGAAACAGAAGCAGAAACAAAGATGCTCTCGCTTGCAGCTTGGGAGACCTGCCCCTGACCCAACGGGCTTCCCATCTCCTCGACAGAAGCAAACGCCTGTAGCTCGCGGGAGCTCCGGGCGGGGGGAGGATCGAACGGCAGCCGTAGGGACGGATAGCGCTCCTGATGAGGCTTGCGGGCTTTGTAGCTGTTCACCTTGGCGCTGACCATGCTCCGCCAATCGGGCTCGGGATCAGCCGAAGTGTCCAAAGATGAACCCGGTCTCGGCTCTGGAGAGAGCGAGCCGAAAACCTGAGAGGCGGAACTTTCGACTTCCGCCGCTTGAGCGGCCGGGAGAGCCTCGGGCGCGGCAATGAATTCGGGGGAAGCCGTTTCCCCTGGCCCGCACTCTGGCCCAGCTTCGTCAATTTCAAACTGCGGCTTCCCCTGGCTGCTAGCATCCAGGCTCGCGGCAAACTGCTGCTCACTCATATCGACTTCTTCAGGATCAAAATATCTCGGTTCAGATTCGGATTGGACGTCAGAAGGGTTCATTCCCTCGGCCGTGCAGATCGCGTTTTTGCCTAGGGGACGGCGAACATGCTACCTTCACGCCAAGTCCTTCGCTGCACCGGACTATGCGCTCCCGATGGCTACCCGCACTCGATTCCTTATCACGACAGCGGTGCTTTGTCATCTGATACTCACCACGCGCTTAGTAACCAGCCAGTTGCTGGCCGCAGCCTCACCGCAAAAGACCGGCATTTCATCCTCAAATCGTGGCCCAGGACCAGCAATCATCAGCGCCCTACATCAGGAAAAAGATGGCGCAGTCTACAAGCTCAGAGGCAACGTCCGCATCGAGTACGCGAGCTACATCTTTTCCGGCGATAACGTCATCTATGACTCGGATTCCGGCGACGTTACCGCGGACGGGAACCTGGTTCTGGAGGGTGGACCGAATAGCGAGCATATCGAAGCGGCTCGCGGGACGTATAACCTGCAGAATGAGACTGGACGCTTTGAACATGTCCGGGGAAGCATCGGACTGCCAACGCGCGGGCGTCACATACTACCCTCCACGTCGAATGCTTTTTTCTTCACCGGCCGCGTGGTTGAGAAGACCGCCACCGACCAATACCGGGTGACCGACGGCACGGTAACCACCTGCGAAATGCCGCATCCCAAGTGGAAGTTTTTCGCTCGCAAGGTTGTCGTCGATGTCGGCGGAAACGCCACGATCTACTCCACGGATTTCCGTTTGATGGGCGTCCCCGTCCTGTACCTTCCCTACGCCACCCATCCCGCGCAGAAACTCCCGCGCCAATCGGGGTTTCTAATACCCAACGTGGGACGCTCCTCGGTTCGAGGGTTCACATTTGGCGAGTCGGTGTTCTGGGCCATCAATCGCAGCATGGATCTGCATGCTGGCGTGGAATACTTTTCCAAGCGGGGCTGGGCTCCGGACGGGGAGTTTCGGGCCCGGCCTACGGAAAATTCTTTTGTCGATCTGACCTACTTCTCGGTTTTCGACCGCGGCATCCACGGCGTGGATCAGGGCGGCACCGAAGCGCGCCTGACCTCGGAAGGCACCTTCGCCCACAATTTCCGTGCCGTCGCCGACATTGACTATCTCACCTCTTACGTCTTCCGGTTGGCCTTCAGCGATGTGTTTACGCAGGCAGTGAACTCTGAAGTCAAGTCGGAAGCTTTCGTGTCGAATACCACAGGCAGCGTATTCCTAAACGGCACCACGCGGCGTTATCAAGACTTCCAAAGCACCGCACCTGGGGACGTCATTACCATTCTCCATGCACCTGGTCTAGAACTTGCGACTCTGGATCGTCAGATTTGGGCAACGCCGCTTCATGCGACCGTAGACGCATCCGTGGAAGGTCTGTCACGGAGTGAACCAGGGTTCAGCACCGCGCCACTGGTCGGCCGGTTTGACCTCAACCCGGTCCTGTCGGTGCCTGCATTCTTCAGGGGGTGGAGCTTCCGGCCCGAGCTCTCTCTCCGCGACACGATTTACACCCAGCAACTGGTCCCTACCACGGGGATTGCTCTGACCGACGTAGGCACCGCAATCTCGAAGACGCTCAACCGCAAGTCGCTACAGGGGTCGGTGGAACTTCGGCCTCCCGCGCTCTCCCGAATCTTTGACGGCGAACATTTTGGCCGCCGCTGGAAACACGCGGTCGAACCCAGAATTGTCTACAACTACGTGACCGGGGTGGAAAACTTCCCCCACATCTTGCGCTTCGACGAGCGCGACATCCTAAGCGACACCAATGAAGTGGAATACGCCCTGGTCAATCGTCTTTACGCCAAGAAAGCCAGCCGTGAAACCGAGGACTGCGGCACCCAGGGAATGCCGACGCTCATGGTTGGTGGCGCACCGCCACCCCGGCGCATCCCTTGGGAGCGCACCGGGACGACCAGCGACACGACCGACGAGAAACCCTGCGAAAAGCAGCCGGCCACTCGCGAGATCGTGACCTGGGAGCTGATGCAAAAGTACTTCCTCGACCCGACCTTCGGCGGGGCGCTGGTGTCGGGCCGACGCAACGTCTTTACCAGCACGGTCGACCTGACAGGAATCGCCTTTCTGACCAAACCACGGCATCTTTCGCCGCTGATCTCGCGCCTACGGTTTGCCACTTCTCCTCACGATGACCTCGAATGGGACATGGATTACGACTTCCAGGCTCGCCGCATCAGCACCAGCACCGTGTTGTTCAACCGCCACTTTGGGATGTTCACCGTGGGGTTTGGCAATGCCTTCCTTCACGCCCCCGGCACCATCCTTGGAACCGGGCAGACGCCGACCGACGTTGAGTTCGACCAGTATCGCGCTGTTCTCGGTTACGGCAGCCAGAGCAAGCGTGGATTCAGCAGTGCCTTCACCATGGGTCTGGATGCACGGCTCACGCAACTGCAGTACGGGTCGGCGCAAATCACCTACAACTGGGACTGCTGCGGCGTTAACGTCGAGTATCGCCGGTTTGCGCTGGCTCAGGTGCGCAACGAGAACCAGTTCCGCTTCTCGTTTTCTCTCGCCAACGTTGGCAGCTTTGGGAATCTGCGCCGGGGCGAACGCCTGTTCTGAGCATACAGATCGACCTAGGCTTCCTCTCGCCTTTGGGCATAAGATATGTCAGTGCCTGATGTGATCAGCCTCGAACAGAAGCGTTCGGCTCTCGAGCAGAACCTGCAAACGCTCGGCCGCACTCTGATTGCCTACTCTGGCGGGACGGATTCGGCATTCCTGGCGTGGGCCGCTCACCAGGCGCTCGGGGAGAATATGCTGGCGGTGATCGCGGATTCACCCAGCTTGGCACGCTTCCAGCTCTCTGATGCTGTGGCCTTTGCCAAGGAGCATACAATCCCCCTCGACGTCGTGCGAACCAACGAATTTGAAAGTCCCGACTATGTCCGCAATGACGGCCGGCGTTGCTACCACTGCAAAGACGAACTGTTCACGGTGATGGAAGCCTTTGGCAGGCAGCATGGATTTGAGACGATCGCCTACGGCGTCAATGTGGACGACCAAGGTGATTTTCGCCCCGGCCAGAGCGCCGCGGCACAGCACGGGGTCACGGCGCCGCTTCTCCACGCAGGCTTGAGCAAGGCCGAAGTGCGCGAGCTTGCGCGCAAAGCCGGGCTCCGCATCTGGGATAAGCCCGCCTCGGCATGTCTCTCCTCACGCATCGAATACGGCCGCCCGGTCACTCGCGAGGCGCTGAGCGCGGTCGAGCGCGGAGAAGATGCCTTGCGCCAGCTTGGTTTCCGGCAGTTCCGGGTCCGGCACCACGGCGACATCGCGCGAATCGAAGTTTCACGCGAGGAGATGACCCGCGCTCTCACCGCCGAAATGGCTGCGGAATTCACTCGGACCTTCAAAGCACTGGGATTCAAGTTCGTCACCCTGGACTTGGAAGGATTCCGTTCCGGCTCGATGAATTCCCTGCTCCCCACCGAACAACTGCTTCGGGCCCGCACGCGTGATGATTAGTGCCCGAACCCCGTGAGATAATCAAGCATCCCATGTTTAAGCGGTTTCTATCGATTTCGTGCCAACGCACGACTCTGCTTTTCTTGCTCATCGGTCTGGGTTGCTCCGCGCAAGCCCCGGCGGACCTTTCCCAGAAGATCGAGCGGCAACTGCGCGTGAAATACAGTGTTCCTGCCGAGGTGAAGGTGGTCATCTCAGCTCCGCGTCCCAGCGAATTCCCGAACTACGACACCATCAAAGTCGTTTTTTCAGGGAAAGAACACGATCAGGAATACGAGTTTCTTCTCTCCAAAGATCAGAAGACTCTGATCCGCATGACCAAGATGGACTTGAGCCGGGATCCGTATCAGGACGTCATGGACAAGATCGATGTCGCGGGGAGGCCGGTTCGCGGAAATCCGAATGCCAAGGTGAAGTTGGTCAATTTTGATGATCTCCAGTGCCCTTTCTGTTCGCAAACCCACGGCGTTCTTTTCCCCGAATTGCTGAACGAATACGGCGACCGGGTGGCGTTCATCTACAAGGACTTCCCGCTGTCAGAAATTCATCCTTGGGCAATCCACGCCGCGCTTGCCGCCAACTGCTTGGCGGCCCAGAGTGGCGACGCGTATTGGGCGTTCGCCGACTACCTCCACTCAAGCCAGAAACTCATCAATGCGGAGAATGGTCTTGAAAACAAGTTCGCGGCACTGGACCGCACCGCCGTCGCCCAGGCAGGAAAGTTTCACCTGGACACGGCGAAGCTCCAGGCTTGCCTCAAGGATCCCAAGGGTGAACAGGCGGTTCAGGCATCGGTGAAACAGGGAGAAGCACTGGGTGTAAGCGGCACACCCACGATGTTCATCAACGGGGAAATGCTCGAAGGGTCCAGGCCAGAGTCAGAGATTCGGGCTGCCCTTGACAGCGCTTTGAAGCGGGCCGGTGTAGCACCGCCGTCGAAGCAGTCTGCATTGCCGGAGGCTTCGCCTTCCGCCGGCAACTCGAGCACGAAGTAGAAGAAGAAAGGGGAGGAAATTGAATATCAAGCTCTCTGGATTTCTTTCCGCCGTCCCCGTATGCCTGGCCATTTTAACGGTGGGTTGCAACAAGCCCTCCGGTGACAACGTGGCGGCCACTGTCGATGGTCAGAAAATCTACCGTGCCGATCTTGAGAAGTATTATCAGAGCCAAACAGCCGGTGCCAGCCAACCACTGAGCGACGAACAAGCGACCAGCCTCAGGCTCAGCATCTTACGCGAGCTCATCGAAAACGAAATCCTGATGCACCGCGCCGAAAAGCTCGGGCTTCTTGCCACCGATGATGAGGTGCAGCGCAAGCTAAACGAGATGAAGTCGCCCTACACGTCGGAGCAATTCACTCAGCGCCTGCAGGAAAGCAAGATGACCGAGGACGATCTCAACCGGAACATCCGCCGCGCGCTCACGGCCGACAAAGTCCTTCACAAAGAAGTCACTTCGAAACTTAACGTCACCGAACAGGACATCAAGGACTATTACAACGCCCACCGGGCCGAGTTTAACCTGATCGAACCGCGCTATCACCTGGGCAGAATTCTGGTGACGACGACGCCCGATCCCCAGGCCGCAAACAGTGCCAACAAAGCGCACAACGAGGCCGAAGCCCGCAAGAAAATTCAAACCGTACTCACTCGTCTGGATGCCGGGGATGACTTCGGATCGCTGGCCATGGCCTATTCGGAGGACAGCTCGACTGCTCCGAACGGGGGCGACATGGGCATTATCCCGGAATCGGCACTCAAGCAGACGGATCAGGCCACGCGTGAAGCCATTCTGCAGCTGAAGCCAGGGCAGCATACCGGCATCATTCCGCTGTCCAACCCGGGAAACAAGCAAACGGGAGCGTTTCACATCGTCAAACTCATCGCCATGGAACCTTCCGGACAGCGGGATCTGTCCGATCCGCGCGTGGAGCAGGAGATTCGCACTCAGTTGCAGGATCGCAGGGAACAGCTTCTGAAAGCTGCCTACTACGAGGTGATGCGCGACCAGGCCAAGGTTGAGAATTACTACGCTGAGAAAGTGCTCGCGAGCAATGGCAGTTCCAAGTAGCTGCTAATCGATAATTGCCACCACTTCGCCGGCATTGACCGCCTGGCCTTCTCTTACCTGAATCGAGGCGATGGTTCCTTCACGAGGTGCACGAATCTCGTTCTGCATCTTCATCGCTTCGATCACCAAGACGCCCTGGCCTGCCTGGACACTGGCTCCGACGTTCGCGAGAACGCGGACCACTTTCCCCGGCATGGAGGCTGTGAGTTTTTGCGGCCCCGCCCCCCCTCCCCCGTCCTGATGCCGGCTGCGCCACGACCGCGAGTCGGTTAGGAGAACCCGATAGCTGTGGTCTCCAATGATCACCGCATCCTTTACACTCCGGCGCACCTCGTATGACTTTCCCTCATAAAGAATGGATAGAAGGTCGGAGCTGATTCGGGTCACATCGATCGCAACGGGTTTGCCGTCGATGCGGCACTCGAAGCCCCGACCGCGGCGAGTGATCTCCAATTGGTGTTGCTTCCCGGAAATCGAGGCGGAGAAGCGCATACCTATCGCAAGGCCTCGGAACGGGCTGCCTGCTTCCACTCGGAGAAGGGGTTCCCGTTCGCCTCTGAGCTGGCTGGAGTCGCCTCACTCTCTGCCATCAGGGTGAAGATTCCCCCCGCGAGGACCGCGACAGTTTCTTCTGCCTCCACTCGTGATTTCGAAGAGCAGCCTAGCAAGCGCGTCAGCAGTCCTGTGTTCGCCTTCCCGGAAAGGAATTCATCATCCTCGAGGACGCGGCGGAATAATGAGAGATTGGTTTTGATTCCCCCGATCGAATACTCCTGAAGCGCGCGCCTAAGGCGGGCCATTGCCTGCTCTCGGTTCGCTCCATACGCAATGAGCTTTGCCAGCAGCGGATCGTATTCCACAGGAACGTTCCAGCCCGGATAAATGCCGCTGTCAAGCCGTACCCCCGGGCCAGACGGTTCCATCAGCGACGAGATCTTGCCGGGGCTGGGGAAGTAGTTGTCTTCGGGGTCTTCGGCATAAACGCGGCACTCGATGGCATGTCCTCGAATGGCAATGTCGTCTTGCCCGAAAGGCAAGTGCTCGCCCGAAGCAATTCGGATCTGGAGGGCAACCAGATCGAGGCCAGTCACCAGCTCCGTGACCGGATGTTCGACCTGCAGGCGCGTATTCATTTCCAGGAAATAGAAATTTCCTTCGCCGTCGGCAAGGAACTCGATGGTCCCGGCGTTGGCGTAGCCGACCGCCCGCGCTGCCCGAACCGCAATCTCGCCCATTTGGCGCCTCTTCTCGGGCGTTACGGCAGGAGAGGGGGCCTCTTCGATCACCTTCTGGTGCCGCCGCTGTACTGAGCAATCGCGCTCGCCGAGGTAAACCGTATGGCCATGCTCATCAGCCAGAACCTGCACCTCAATGTGCCGGGGATTCAAGATCGCTTTCTCGAGATAGACTTCCTCATCTCCAAACGCTCGCAGCGCCTCGCTTCGAGCCGCATCGAATGCCGATTCGAGGCCGGCCTCCTGCTCGACGAGCCGCATCCCTTTGCCGCCGCCACCGGCCGCCGCCTTCAGCATGACTGAGTATCCCAGCCGCGCAGCAACCTCTCTGGCTTCGCTTGCAGACGAAAGCCCTTTCGAGCTCCCCGGCACAAAGGGAACGCCTGCGCGCTGCATGTTTTGCCGGGCACGGGTTTTCGATCCCATGGCCTCCATGGCGGAAGCAGAGGGACCGATAAACTTGATTCCGCACTGCTCGCAAGCCCTCGCAAACTTCGGATTCTCTGACAGGAAACCATATCCCGGATGAATCGCGTCCGCCCCTGCCCTGCGGGCAGCGCCCAGGATCCGTTGTATGTCGAGATAGGATTCGGCTGCGGGCGCAGGGCCGATGGGATAGGCTTCGTCAGCGCGCAAAACGTGCAAGGCGGCCCTGTCCGCCTCGGAGAACACCGCCACGGCTGAGATTCCAAGCTCATGGCAAGCGCGGATGACCCGCACCGCAATCTCTCCGCGATTTGCGACCAAAATCTTCTTGAACATTGCTCAAGACGCGCAAAGAAAAAGCCTCTCCATGCGAGAGGCTTTTCAGCTCTTGGAACACCGCCTACTTCGACTGGTCCATGGTAATGCCGTTGGCGCCGGTCTGCTTCTCGGCTTTCGCCTTCTTGGCTGCCATGGTCTTGTCCACCCACTCGTCGGCAGTCTTCAGATCTGCAGCTCGAGCATCCGGCTCATCGCACTCGCGATCCGCTTTCTCACGGTAGAGCAGGTTCATGTAGGCCATGGCATCGTCGTAGTCCTGACGCAGCGAAATGGCTTTATTCAAGGCATCCAAGCCGTCTTGAATAATCGCACCGTGTTGGTCGCGCAGCTGAGCGCAAACTTTTTTGTCTTTCAAGGGCTCATCGGGCCGCAATCCCATCTTCGAGCGCTCTTCCATGCGCGGCTGGTACGCCTCAGTCCAGTCAATGACGCCGATGGAGTAATAGGCTTCAGGATCATTCGGATCAAGATCGATGGCTTTGTGGTAATAGGTCTTGGCATCATCGAACTTCTTCATTTGCAGGAACAGGTAAGCAATGCCCTTGATGCTGTTGATGTTCTTGGAATCCTGGTAGAGCACCTTTTTGTACTGTTCGATGGCTGAGTTCGCGTTCTGAAGATTTTCGGGAGAGTCAACGCCTGGTATGTATTGCTGCGCGTAGGCGGTCGCCAGATAGAGTTTCGCGTTCAAAAGGGATGGGTCATACTCCACCGCTTGCTTGAAGTTATTAATGGCCTGCTCGTACTTCGCGTTTTTGAAAGCATTGACGCCTTTATTAAGTTGGTCGCGAGCACGGAGTTTGTCGCAACCGGCGGTTGCGAACACGCTTAGCGCAGCTGCGGCAATCGCCAGTGTCTTAAGACTTCTTTTCATGTGAGTTGTTTTGCCCCCTCAGCTGAATCGTGTCCCCGATCCAGCCGCATACGATATCACAAACAGACCTATCTGGTGGAAGGCGCGGGGCGAGCCGAATACCGCCGCACCACGCAGAGCCGGTTGCCAGTGTGGCTGCCACTGGCAACTAACCTCCGACACAGGCGGCTCCTAACCGCCTGCTTCGATCTTCGCGGTGATCAGGCCAACTTTGTCCACACCCGAAGCGTGACCAATGTCGATCACGTTGGCGACGTCGGCGAAGGGTATATTATCGTCGCCCTTCACAAACATGACCTTCTCGGCGCGGGTTTTGAAGATGTCCGTCAGACGCCCCTGCAGGTTGTCCCAAGTCACATCGTCCTGGTTGATTTTCAGGCCAGGAGTTTGCCCCGGTCCGTGATCAATCACCTGCACGACGATGGTGCGGTCGTTGCTCTGGTTCTTAGGAGCATTCGGCGGCGGCGGCTGCGGCACCAGGGCGTCCAGCCCTTTCGGAGTCAAAGGCGTGATCACCATGAAAATGATCAGCAGCACCAGCAACACATCAATGAGCGGCGTTACGTTGATCTCACAACTCTGGCCCCCGCTCGGGCCAACTGCCATTCCCATAAGGCTCTCCCTGAAACTCTATTGGACCCCACTCGCCCCCGGCGCGGTTGGCGGCGGATTGCCCGATTTCTTTTGTTCGGTCAACAGACCCAGATCGTCAACCCCCGCGGAGCGGACATTGTCGACTACGTCTACGACGAACTTGTATTTGGCCCGGGCATCGGCCCGGACGAAGACAATCTTGCTGGTGCGGTTCGCGATCCGGTCTTTGATTTTGTTGCTCAGCGCATCCAGCTGAATCAGGTCGTTGCCAAAGAAAATATCGCCATTACGCTTCACCGCTACTACCAACGCGTCTTCCTTGTCGGCATCGGGCATTTGCGTCGGGGCGTTGACTTTAGCCAAGTCGACTTGAACGCCTTTCTGCAACATCGGCGTGATGACCATGAAGATGATCAGCAGCACCAGCATCACGTCCACCATGGGCGTAACGTTGATGTTGGAATTGACCTTGGCACCTTCATTTCTAACTGCTATTCCCATAATCCTTCTCCCGCCCTGGAATCAATCGTCCCTTTGTGGAGGGCGGGTCTGACGGCTTTCCGCCAGACCCAAGCAACTCACTTGCGAGCCAGGGCTTCTTCTTAGCGACGCACTGCTCCTCGGCGTTTCAGGAAGTAATCGATCAGTTCGCTCGAAGAGTTGTCCATCTCGACGTCGAACGCTTCCACGCGGCCAGTCAGATAGTTGAACATCATCACGGCCGGAATAGCGACCAGCAGCCCGAACGCGGTCGTCACCAGGGCTTCGGCGATACCGCCAGCGACTGCTGCCAAACCGGTGGCCTTCTCGGTCGAGATACCTTTGAAGGCGTTCAGAATGCCCATCACCGTTCCGAACAATCCAACGAACGGAGCCGTCGAACCGATGGTAGCCAGGCCACCCAGTCCGCGCTTTAGCTCAGCGTGAACGATGGCTTCGGTGCGTTCCAAGGCGCGCTTGGAGGCTTCGATGGTCTCGCCCGGGATGTCGCTTGAATCCTGGTGCGCGCGGAACTCCATCAGGCCGGCGGTTACAACCTTGGCCAGGTGGCTGCGTTTGTTGCGCTCCGCAACTTTGATCGCTTCGTCAATCTTGCCGTCCCGCAGGGCGCCTGCCACTGCTGGAGCAAAAGCCCGCGACTGCTTACGGGCCGCATTGAAGGCCATCCAACGGTCGATCATCACGCCAAACGACCAGCCTGACATGATGAAGAGAATGATGACGACCGTTCGCGCCACCCATCCCATCTGTTTCCAGAGGGAAATCGGATCCCACTGCGGGCCTGCCGCTTCCTGCAGAAGCCAGGTGGCGGTGCTGTGAAGGTGTGTTACCAGGTGCGACGTTGCTACGTGATCTACGAACATGAGTTGCTACCCTCCTCGATACCGAATTGCGATTTTGAATAAACTCGGGAACGCCCTTAGCCGGTCACCCCGCGGCCAATCCGCCCCGGGGTACCTTCATCTGAGATGCTGAAGACTATCCGCCCGACAACGTGAAGTTCACGGTAATCGTCGTATCCACCTCGACCGGTTCCCCGTTCAAGATGTAAGGCCGATATCTCCACTGCTTCACCGCATCGAGAGCTGACTGGTTGAGCAAAGGAGAAGCCGTGCTGACCACACGCAGGTTCTGAATGGCTCCGTCCTTGCCGATGACAGCTGCCAGAACCACCGGCCCCTGTACCCGGGCGATTTTCGCCATCTGCGGATACTGGGGGGAAACATCGTGGATCTTCATGCCCGCCGTTACGCCCTGCGAAACTCGGATTCGGCTTGGCGTGGCCATCTTCGGAACTGCGACCGGGGTAGAGCTGATGATGCCGCCGATCACTCCACCCATCTGCCCACCGGGAACCCCTCCCGGAACGCCACCCACCACGCCGGTAGATGGCGGCGGGGCCTCGTCTTCCTTAATGATCTGGATTTTTTGTGGAATCTTGGTAGGGGTGCGGAGCTGGTTGTTCACGATATCCGTCTCCACCACCTTCACGATTTTCACCGCTGCCGGCGGAGGTGGCGGCGGGGGTGGTGGCGGCGGTGCCACCAGGAACGTCATCAGCTGCCCTTTCGGCAATGCCTCGGTGAACATCAGAGGAATCAGGATCAGGATGATGACCACAATCGCCTCCAAAATGAAGGAGAGGAACGTCATCCTGCCGCGCTTGGTTTTAAGCTTACCGCCCGATTCGATCAGGCTGTCCTCGAACATATGTTTTCTCCCTGCAGAGACCTACAATGCTTTAGACACCGGCTGCAATACCGTTGTTCCAACCTGGTACTGAAAGCCAGCTGGAGCACAGCAAACCTATCGCCAATCAGCGAAAGCTACTCTAAGCCCTTGCCTTAGCTTTCTCTCTGCGCCCGGAGCCAGTCTGGTTGCGGCCTGTAGCTCCTTGCGCTGCCAGCCCAGAGTTGCTGCGAGCCAACCGCCAGTCCTGGTATGCCACCAGAATGGGGGCGGCAATGGCGATCGAAGAATAAGTCCCGATTAAGATGCCAATTACGAGTGCAAAGGAAAACCCGTGCAACACTTCGCCCCCAAAAAGGTACAAAGCTAGCACAGTCAGGAATGTTAAACCTGCTGTCAAGATGGTTCGACTCAGGGTTTGATTGATGCTGCGGTTGACGATGTCGCCCAGCTTCTCCCGCCGCATCAATTTGAGATTCTCACGAATACGGTCGAAAACCACGATGGTATCGTTGTTGGAATAGCCGATCAGGGTCAGAATCGCCGCAATGACCGTAAGGGATATGGGCTTATTGGTCAGAGAAAAGGCCCCTATGGTGATCAGAGTATCGTGGAAGACCGTAATCACAGCGGCCACTCCGTAAATCCATTCAAACCGGACTGCCAGATAAACCAACATACCCGCCAGTGAATATAGGGTTGCCAGAATCGCTTGCTTCCGCAACTGGGCACCCACCTGCGGACCTACGATCTGTACGTCATAGACACCGAAATCGGAAAGATAGAACCCTTCCTGGAGCGAATTCAGCACTGCCTGATCCACTACGCCCTTGAGGTCGTCGAAGCTCGCGAGCACGCCGCCTTTGGTCTTGTCGCGATAGTTGGTGACTTGCTGGGCAAGCGCCGTGTACCGCTGGCGGGCATCCGTCCCGAGGTGCAGCGGATCGTTTTGCAGCAAAAAGTCCGCGACGGCGAGAGAACTTGAATTGTTGAGGTCGGCCTTGCCGGCGGGCGCGCTGGTGTGCAGCGCGGAAATGATCTGCTCTTTGCCCTTATCGAGCGCCTGCTCGCTTGTAAGTTCCTGCGGCAGATCGATGAGCAGTTCGTTGCTGCCGGGCCCACCAAAACTGCGGATTCGGGCATTGTGATAGCCAATCCGGTCCATGGTCTTGGTGACCGAATCAATGTCGGGAGGGCGTGAAAACTTCACGCTCACCTGCGTCCCGCCGCGGAAATCAATGTCCAGCGGAATGCCGTGCCAGAACAGCATCGAGCAAACGCCAGCCACACTGAAGACCAGCGAAAACGCAAGAAAATACCACTTCTTGCCAAGAAAATCGAAGTTCGGATTTCGAAATAATTCCACGCTGCAAAAACCCTTTCTGCGAACTACTTAAATGCTCAGTGCCTCGCCTATCCGCTTGCGGCTCAACACCCAGTCAAAAATGACGCGGGACACAAACACTGCCGTAAACAGATTGGCAAACAGACCAAAGCTCAGGGTCACGGCAAAGCCCTTCACCGGTCCAGTGCCGAACAGGAAGAGAATGACGGCCGAGACGATGGTGGTGACGTGCGTATCCACAATCGTGACCCAGGCATGCGAGAAGCCCTGTTCCACGGCGGAAGGCGGCGTTTTGCCGTTCCGCAATTCCTCTCGAATGCGCTCGAAGATCAGAACATTCGAGTCCACTCCCATACCAACCGTAAGAATCACACCAGCGATTCCTGGCAGCGTCAACGTCGCTCCGCTAAAGCCCAGGAATCCAAGCAGGATGATCAAGTTCAAAATGAGCGCGATATCGGCATTAATTCCCGCGGCCCGGTAGTAAATCAACATGAACGCCAGCACGGCGACCATGCCATAGATGGCCGCTTTAATACCTGCACGAATCGACTCGGTGCCGAGCGACGGTCCTACCGTTCGCTCCTCCAAATACTTGATGCCCGCAGGCAGAGCTCCCGAGCGGAGGACCATCGATTGGTCTTTCACTTCCTGGTCCGTGAAGCGGCCTTCGATGATTCCAGAATCGCGTATAGCAGATTTGATGGTCGCCGAACTCTGCACCCGGCCATCGAGAACCACCGCCAGCTTGTCGCCGACGTGGGCGGAAGTGAAGGCATAGAACTTGCGGCCACCGTCCCCGGTGAGATTAAACCCCACGGCCGGGCGCCCGTTTTCATCCTGCGTGGGCTGGGCGGAACGCAAATCCGTGCCTCGAACCGCGGGTATCCGGGAAACGATGTACCAAGTTTCACTCCCGTCGGCTTCATTCCGGCCCTGCATCAACATCTGATCGGCATCGAGCTGCCCTGCTTTTGCCTGCAGCGCAGTGTCCTGGCTGGAGAAGGGACCCTCCGACAAGAGGCGGATGTCGAGCACGGCAGTGGACTTAATGACGTCTTTGACCCGTGCGGGATCGTCGATTCCGGGGAGTTCAACCAGAATCTGATACTGGCCCAGGCCATGCTCTTCGATGATCGGCTCAGCCACGCCAAGTTGGTCCACCCGGTTCCGAATCGTTTCAATCGCCTGAGTAACCGCCTGGTCTTTCATCGCAGTCAATGCGGTCGGCTTCATGGTGACGGTCCAGGTGTCGTTCGCGCCCGAAGCCGCGTCGTATTGCGGCAGCCTGGACGACACCAGGTCGCGAAGAGCGGAACTGGATTCCGGCGGCACTCCCTTGATCACAATCTGCTCGGGGCGGTTCACCGGGTCTGGCTTGGTGATGTCCGTGTAATTTACCTTGGCCTTCCGCAAGCCGTCTTTGAGAGATTCGATCGCCGTGTCGGAGTCGGCATTGATGGCATCGTTGACCTGAACCTGCAAAATCAGGTGCGTTCCGCCCTTCAGGTCCAGGCCGAGGTGAATGCCGTTGCGGAAGGTACCTGAACTTAGAAGCGCGTCGGCCAGCGCTCCGCCGGAAAAGCCCGCGGGAATTCCGAATATCCCATAGGCAAAAATCAAGACCACTGCAACGATTAGAATGACTTTCCAGCCAAGACCCTTCGTCATAAAGAAAGAACTACTCCAGAAATTATCTACTTTGCCGCCGGCTCATCCGGCGTGGTCACTGACACAATCGATCCGCGCGTCACCTCTATGCGCAGATTGTCAGGGGGCACTCTCAGGTGAAGTGCGTCGTCTTTCAAGGCCACGATAGTTCCGCGAATACCGCCGCTTGTCACGACTTTGTCACCGGTCTTCAGCTCGCTGAGCATGGACTGCCACTTCTTTTGCTTCCGGTTCTGCGAATAGAACATATAAACGAACAGCAGAACGATCGGAAGGAACAGGATGAGGCCTGCGCCTCCGCCCCCGGTAGGAACTTGCAATGCGATGAGTCCGTACATATGCATTTGATGCCCACTTCCAATCTCCACCGGCCGCACAAGCCTCGTCCACGCATGGCGGCAAGGGAATTCCTCGCGTTACGAATTTGCGGAGCTTTTATGTATTCAGAACCGGGCGTCCTTCAACCGGAATGGCAAGCTGGGCTATTGTAGATTGCCCAGAGAAGAAACCGCGCGCATTCCCAAGTCAAATAGAATGCCGGACGCGCTGCATGGTGTCAAGGTAGAAACTCAGGTTGTGAATGGTATTTAGGACTTGAGCAAGTACTTCGCTGGACGCGTAGAGATGCCGCAAATACGCTCGGGAGTACCTGGTACAAACCCGGCAATTGCAGTTGGGATCAAGCGGTCCCTGGTCAGAAGCATAACGCACCTGTTTGATCGAGATTTTTCCTTCTGAGGTGAAAAGCAGGCCGTGCCGGGCGGCCCGCGTGGGCAGGACGCAGTCCATCATGTCCACGCCCAGTTTCGCGTACTCCGCGATCTCTTCGGGAGTTCCTACTCCCATCAGGTACCGCGGCTTGTCCTGGGGCAAGTACTCCAGAGTTGCTTCCACGACTTCTCGCGTCAGGGCGCGAGACTCGCCGACACTAAGGCCGCCGATGGCATAGCCATCAAATCCGATTTCAATTGTCCGCTCCGCCGATTCCCTGCGCAGTTCTAGATCCATCCCGCCTTGAACAATGCCGAAAAGCACCTGCCGCCGGCTGTCCGCCGACTGCTCAGGGCTCGCCCAGGGCACTTCGTCCTTGTGCTCCTCGAAGTACTTCTTACTCCTGCCCGCCCAGCGCAGCGTCAAATCCATCGAAGCACGTACCCTCCCAGCATCTGCCGGGTACTCGGTGCACTCATCAAAGGCCATAATGATGTCGGCACCGAGCCCGATCTGGGCGGCGATTGCCGTTTCCGGGCTCAAGAAGTGCGAGGAGCCGTCCAGATGAGAGCGGAAAGTTACGCCCTCCTCGGTAAGTTTCCGCAGTTCGCTGAGACTGAAAACCTGAAATCCGCCGGAATCGGTCAAGATAGCCCTCGGCCACGACATGAACCCGTGCAGGCCGCCCAGGTTTCGCACCTGCTCGATGCCTGGCCGGAGCAACAGGTGATACGTGTTGCCAAGCAGGATCTGAACTCCAAGCTCCTCGAGAATGTCCTGCGACATGCCTTTGACCGTCGCCTGTGTTCCAACCGGCATGAAAACTGGGGTTTCGACCGGGCCATGAGAGGTGGTCAGGGTTCCTTTCCGGGAGGAATCCTTTCTGGCTTTGATCTCAAACGGAACAGACATGGAACAGCGATTTTAAAGGAAACCGCAGGCCGGCCCTGAAAGGCTCTTCTCAGGCTTAGGAGGAGAGACCGCGGTCTGGAAGAGGAATCAGCTCCGGTCTGAGCTGGCCGTTTTCAACCGTCAACCGGCCCAGAGAAACCGGCAAGGAGAACCTCCTCGGGCCTGCACTGCCGGGATTGAAATAGAGCACCCCGTTTTTCATCTCTTGTTTGGGTACATGGCTGTGCCCATAAATTACGGCGGCAAATCCTGCGGCTTCAGGCTTTAAGTCCAGGCGATCCAGGGCGTGCAGGACGTATATCGAGAGCCCTTCGACATCGACGACACTCGTCTCGGGAAGTTGCTTCGCCCAGAGCAGGTCGTCAACATTCCCTCGCACCGCCGTCACCGGGGCAAGTTGCTCCAGGCGCCTGAGAATCGAGCGATCTCCGACATCGCCGGCGTGAATAATGCGGTCCGATCCCCTCAGCGCTTCCTGCGCCTCGGGCCGAAGCAGCCCGTGAGTGTCGGAAATGACCCCGATGATAGTCACAGAAACTTGACCCCCTCGGACCGTGTTCGGTGGAAACGTCCACTCCCAAAAGCAGGAAAAAATCCCGCACCAGCTACTTCGCCGGTACGACCGGCAACACCAGTGCCGACGGATGCTCCACATCATGGAGCACAACGTTCGTCGCCGTCACAAAGCTCGCCCCGGTGTCGTTTGACTTTAGATAGCGCGTCGCGCCGTTGTTCAGGTTGCGATCAAACCGCGGGAAATTGCTGCTCGAGACCTCGAGCCGCAGCACGTGTCCTTTCTTGAAAACGTTCGAAGTCGCCCACACATCAATCGTGAACTTGTACACCTGCCCCGGATTGATCAGGTCGGGTTTTTCGCGTGAGTCCCGATAACGCGCTCGAACAATTCCTTCGGTCAGATTTTGGGCAAAACCGTTTGGCCATACGTCCACCAGTTTTGCTGTGAAGTCGGTGTCCACGCCGGAAGATTTTGCGAATAGCTCGAGAGACACCGGGCCGGTCACCTCAACATCTTCGGTCATCGCAGGCGTCGAGTATACGAGCACGTCCTCTCGAGCTTCGACTCCTCGTTGATCTCGCGGCCCCGCCGGCCAACGCTGAGGCTCGCAGCACAGCGGTCCCCCGACGGTCGGCACCGGATTCGCAGGATCGTAGGTTAATTGGTCGGAGGCCTCTTTGCCCGGAGCCGCGGTAGAGAGCGTTCCATTCCCGCGCAGCGAATTTGCTTTTCCACCGGAATGCAAGAAGTACTTCGTGCTCTTGGCCTGCGGAAGCGGCCAATCCTGTTCGTCGCGCCACTCGTTCGCGCCCATGACGAACAGCTTGACAGGCTTTCCGGAAGCGAATTGGTTTTTCACGCCCTTAAACAGGTAGTCATACCACTGGAGCTCCCATTCATCCTCAGGCTCCTTCGCGTTCGCACCAAAATCGACATCGCCGACCTTTGGCATCTGTCCGGCGTGACCGCCGATGACAACCACTAATTGCTGGCCTTTGCGAGCCGCTTCGCTACCGCCATGATCGCGGATCCCCTCGTAATTCCTGAGCGAGCCGCCAAGGAAAAGGTCGTACCAGGCGGCGACGTGCAGTGCGGGGACGGTTATGTCTGAGAAGTGTTCCTCAATCGAAATGCTCTTCCAGTAATCGTCGTAGCTCGGATGTGCCAGCCAGTCGAGGTAATATGGCGCGACCGAGGCGTTCGATCCCAGGTCCGGGCGCTTTCCCAGGTTCAGGATGGGATAATCGGTCAAAGGAAGCTTCCAAAGGCCGCCGACGGGGTCATTCTCGCGCCCAACCAGACGCTCGTAGGTATTCTGCGCCAAGCCCGAGGTCCAGTCCTGGTTGAACCATTGGGCGAACGCGCCGCCCGTATAGGTCCAATTCTCGTGATAGTTGCTCGCGGTCACAACCGGGCAAATCCCGGCGAGATGTGGAGGGTGCGCGATGGCCGCCAGCATCTGCGTGGCCCCCACATAGGAACCTCCAAACATCCCTACCCGGCCGTCGGAATACGGAAGCGTCGCCGCCCATTCAACCGTGTCGTAGCCGTCGTTCGGTTCGTTCTTGAAGGTGTACCATTCGCCCTCTGAAGCGTAACGTCCGCGCACGTCTTCAAAGATGACCACATATCCGCGGGCCGCCGCCTGCATTCCGAACCGAAACCCACCGTCCTTGTTATAGGGAGTGCGCTGTAACAGGGTCGGGAACTTGCCCTCGGCCCTCGGGTGATAGACATCGGCACGCAAAGTAACTCCATCACGCATCTTCACCGCTACATTGCGCTCGTAAGTGATCGGGTATTCGTCCACCGCTAGCAGAAACGTGGAAGAAGTGGCAAGCAGTAGAACAGAAGAACACAGCAGGCGACATCTCGACATGTCTAAGTCCCCCGTTATTTGGCAACCGGAAAGATATCAGAGCCGGAGATACGGAAAAGAAAAACTGCTGACCGCCCGCCAAATTCCGCGTTGGTTTCGAAGTAACCAGGAATTCAGGAATCCAGAACTGAAGCAGCAATTCAGGAGAAATCACGAAACTCCTCAAAGACGCCCATCCCTGTCATAAGTCATTGAAATAGAACGGGTTACAAACTTCCTGCTGTTACATTTTTCAGACTACAAACGGGATCGCGAATTTCGTGCGGAGCCCCACCCTCGGCCCCACGATCGGCCTGCAAGCCATTCCATTTCGGAGATTTCGTCGTGAAAAGAAAGCTCTTTCTCCTCGCAGCCCTTTATCTCGCATTCTCAATGGGAGTTCCGAGCACCGCCCGGGCTTCAGTGCCGAATTGCACGCCTTGGATGTGTAAGTAGCTTGCAAAAGGTTCAAGTCTTGTGGGCCACTGATCTAGGAGTTACCATTCCAGTGGCCTTATGGCGAATATCCTTTTTGGCATTCTGTGGGCTGCGCCCAATGTTTGCCTTGCGGTAAGTATCGTCTTCTTACTCAGGCGAGGCGTGCACCGCCGGTTGCCCTGGTTCTGCGCTTACGCGGGGTACTTGGTGATCGAGTTCGTTGTCCTGTTCTTGCTTAGCTTCCTCGCGCTCAAAATATCGCCGTCGGATCCAGTCCGCTTCTATCGACCCTTCGCCACCGTCAGCATGGCCATATCTCTTACGCTGGAATTCCTGGCTATTTTCGAGTTGACGAAAGAATTCACTCTGCCGCGTGAGTTGATCGGCAAACTCGTCCCAATTTTCCGCTGGGTCGCAGCAGCTCTCGTGCTGAGTGCGGCGGTTTTATCGGCTCGGTTGTTGGAGAAACCAGCTGGGGAAATGATGACTGTCTCCCAGACACTGGAATTCTCTGCGAACCTGGTGAAACTTGGCTTACTCCTGCTAGTCCTTGTTTGCACCATCGGACTGAAGATTCCGTGGAAGAGCCTGCCAGCCGGCCTTGCCTTGGGTTTCGGTATTCAGTCGGCGGTTGAGATGGGGGCCTCAGCCTTGTATTCCGCTCTTGGCAAACACGGTATTCTCAAAGTCGACATAATCCGCCTGTTTGCCTACCTGTTTTGCACCCTTATTTGGCTGGTTTACATCGTCCGGCCGGAGAAAACTTCTGAATTCAACGAAAAGGGCGTGCAGCTTTCGCAGCTTGAACTCCTCGACCAGCAAATGCGAAAGATGATGCGCCCCTAACGTTTGACTTTGTTCTAAACTCCGTTCCTATCCCCGACCGACCTTCTACAAGACCTGACCCGAATGGCACATTCGACGCCGAACACCATTTGGCTCATGCTGGGTACATTGCCGCGATGGCTGGATGCAAAATAATGATGCGGGCTGGACAGGGTGTTCACGACAGGGCGGTTCCGCTAAACCCGAGGCTGACTTAGTTCCAACGTTCCCCGCTGCAGGCCGATGAAGTCCGGTATGAAGATGAGTTGCGAAACGCCCTAGAGGGTGGGGGTCTTCTCTGTGATCAATTTCCTTACCTTCTCCCCAAACTCCGCTGCCGCCATGTCTTCCGTCTTTTCCTTGCCACGGGTGCGTACATTCACCTTGCCGGCTTCTGCCTCCTTATCGCCGACGACCAGCATGAAGGGGACTTTTTGCATCGCATGCTCGCGGATTTTCGCGTTCATTTTTTCGTTGCGGGCGTCTACTTCCACACGCACTTCGGAGGCTCGAAGCTGGGCGGCAACCCTGTTTGCGTACTCCACATGACGCTCGGCGATGGGAACCAGAACCACCTGGACCGGCGAGAGCCACACCGGAAACGCACCCGCATAGTGCTCGATCAAAACGCCAAAGAATCTTTCTATGGATCCATACAGTGCGCGGTGTACCATGACCGGCTGCTTGCGCATACCGTCTTCTGCGACATACTCAAGACCAAAACGTGCAGGAAGGTTGAAATCGAACTGCACGGTCGAGAGCTGCCACAGGCGTCCGATCGCGTCCACCAGCTTGATGTCGATTTTTGGGCCGTAGAAAGCAGCTTCGCCGGGAATCGTCTTGTACTCGACCTTGAGTCGCTGGAGAACTTTTTCAAGTGACGACGTTGCTAGATTCCACTGCTCCTCGCTTCCCACGAAGTTCTTCTTGTCTTCCGGATTCCACGTGGAAAGCTCAGTGACGAACTTATCGAAGCCGAAATCTTTCAGCACGTCGACAGCGAACTCCACACAACTCGCAATCTCATCCTCGATCTGCTCTGGCGTGCAAAAGATGTGGGCGTCATCCTGGGTGAAACCGCGCACGCGCAGCAAGCCGTGCATAACGCCTGAACGCTCGTAGCGATAGACCGTTCCCAGTTCGCCCAGCCGAACCGGCAGATCGCGATACGACTTCAGGCCATCCTTGTATATCAAGATATGCCCGGGGCAATTCATCGGTTTGAGGCGATACTCGGCGTCATCGAGTTCCATCACGTCGAACATGTTCTGCGAGTAGTAACCCTCGTGCCCCGAAACCTCCCATAGATGTTTGCGCATCACGTGCGGCGTGTACACCAGCGAATATCCGCGCTTGATGTACTGCTCGCGCATCCAGTCTTCCATCTCCTTGCGGATAATGCCGCCTTTCGGGTGCCAAAAAATCAGCCCCGGCCCGGCCAGTTCCTGAATCGAAAACAGGTCGAGCTGCTTGCCAATCAACCGATGGTCGCGCTTTTTAGCCTCTTCGACCTGATGCAGGTAGGCATCGAGATCTTTCTTAGAAAAGAAGGAGGTTCCGTAAATGCGCTGCAACTGCGGATTCTTCTCGTCGCCGAGCCAGTAGGCGCCAGCGATGTTCAACAGCTTGAATGCCTTGATCTTGCCGGTCGATGGGATATGCGGCCCCCGGCAAAAATCGAGAAACTTGCCCGTCTTGTAAATGGAAATCTTTTCGTCCGGACGCGTGAACTGCTCAATGAAGTGGCACTTCATGAAATCCCCTTCATTCTTGAAGCGCTCCAGGCCTTCTTGCCGTGGAAGAAACTCGCGGGCGTACGGCAGGTTTTGCTGCACCAGTTCCTGCATCTTCTTTTCGATCTTTTCCAGGTCTTCTGGCGTGAACGGGGTCTCACGATAGAAGTCGTAAAAGAAGCCGTTCTCAGTAGCCGGACCATGCCCCAGCTTGGTCTCGGGAAAGAGCTCAAGCACCGCCGCCGCCAGTAGGTGGGCTGACGAATGTCGATACACCTCGAGCGCCTCCGGATGCCTATCGGTGAGAATCTCGAGCTTAGTATCTTTTTCCAACGGGCGGGTCAGGTCGACTAACGAGGGCTGGTCTCCATTGGAGGACACCTTTGCCGCAAGCGCCGCCTCGGCCAGTCGTGGGCTTATCTCTTTTGCGATCTCGAGTGCCGTCGTGCCCTTAGGCACTTCCTTCTCACTCCCATCCGGGAGGTTGATATGAATGTTATCTGACATGGGAAGTTTCAGTTTAGTGAAGCCATCGGAGGAGGGTCAAATCTGCTGGGGGGTGGTATATAAAGACGGCAAAATGCTCCCTCCCCGTAGGGTCGGGCTGGGAGTTGAAACGGGCAACTATTTTCAATGCTCGGGAATCTGCACGCAAGACTTGCTGCTAGTTGTCAGAGTAGGATACCCGAGCAGAGAAGAGAAGGGGAACAACTTCGCTCCTGTCCTGATCGGCAGGTCGGGAAGCCATATCGGCTCAGGAGAGGTCAACACCTTGCCCGTGCTTAGTTGCTTCTCCGTCGTAGCAGTCTTCTTTGCCTTCCCATCGCCGATCGAAAACGTCTGCAAAACGCTCCTATCGCCTGGGAGGACATTGATCATCCTTGAGAGCTTTACGACCTCCCCACGGTGGTCAAGGAAGTAGTGGTCGTACACCGTCCAATCGCCCGACTCACCAGATTCGGTCACGTCGATCCGCAGTAGATGATGGTTGGAATAGCTCAACGTTCCGACTGTCATAGCTCCAGCGTCTTGCACCGCCGTATTCCAGGTTGCTTCCTTGTTGTAAGCACACCACTGCTTGTTCCCAGTATCTTCCAGGAGGAATACCTTGGCCGTCTTCGCCTGCCCTGAGGTATTCACCGGTTGGAAGAAGAGCAGCACTCCCGCGACAGTCATCGCTCCTAAGAATCTCATGGGTGGCCTCCCGCCGCCGCGGCACAAGCTTGTACCATCGCCCCGTTCGGTCTCGTGCCCGCCCCTGGCAACTGGAAGTGGGGCGGGTCAGGATGCATGAACGTTCCGCCCCACGTCAATCCTTGTGCCTGCATTGCGCTTATGATTGTCGGAAAGTTCGCACTGGCCGTGCCGTTGATGTCGACGGCCATTCCAACTTCATGCCACGACACAACTGCTGCAGGATTCGGACCAGACGCTCCATTGCGCATTCGCATCTGATCGGCAGGACTTCTATACCCAGAATTAATCATCGGAACGATACCGTGCGAATTCAAAGAATTGATCGCGTTGGTCAGAGCGCCTGCCATCTGCGGCTGGAATAGAGCACTCGCGTTCGGATCAGAGAAATTTCCGCCAGGAGCCACGAGTTGGCACGGGTTCTTGGGTATTACCGGCGTCGGATTGCCAAGGTTTGGCATTTGCGACCCCGCTGCTATCTGAGCGTAGATTGCGTTCACGTCAACTGCCCACGGAGGTCCGCAAATTAGGTAAGTGCCTCCGGGCAATGAAAGGATGCTCCAACCCTCGGATAGTGGGCAAACACCCCTTGGGGCATCAGGGTCGAGGGGGTCAACTTGGCCGTGGACAGTGCAGCTATAAGGACCGTCACCGGAGTCGCACAAACCGAGTGGGTCGACTCTTTCCAGTGGACTGTTCCCGACGTACGCATACCGATTCCAACTCTGGGGGTTAGACAGATTCACAGCTCCCAAACCTGCGGGATCAGGCGACGTCCAGCGTCCATGCCCAGCGCGGTAGCCACGCATGAGGAAATCATAGAGATTGGCTGGGTATCCACCTGAAACCGCGTCCTGATTCTGATCAGTGAACGCCAAGTCAACAGTAGTCCCAGAACCGTTGTAGTCCTCGCCGTAAGGTGCGTAGGCCACGTCGTAGTACTTCGTGCGGCTAGTCGTTGTAGACAGCCTCGAACTGCCCAGATGATCCGAGTGCCGATAGTAGGCCAGTCCAGTATTGTTGTACACAGCCGTTCCCGCAGGCAGCTTAACAAACGCATTCACCAAAGACGTACCATTCATCAAGGCCAACTTCATTCCATACGGCCCATACACCACTTCATTGTGGGTTGAGCCACGCGTGATCTCGATCATCCGATCAAGAGCGTCGTACATCATCGACACCGTTGAGCTATCGGTCGTCAACATGTTTCCGTCGGCATCCCAAGTATACGTATGCGTCAAGTCGTTCTTCAGATTTCCGTTCGTGTCGTAATAGTTCGTAACTCCAGGAGATCCTCCGGTAAGCTGGTAATACTGATTGGTGGGTGAAGTGTTCGTTCCGCTAGCACCGGTGTAGGTCGGGAGAAACTGCCCCGAGCCTGTTTTGGTCAGATTTCCAAAAGCATCATACGGTCCAAAGGTCTGCGACCATGCAGAGGCACAATCTGCTTTGATCAACCGTTTCAGGTCGTCATATCCCGCGATCGAGAGGCTAGGATCACCAAACTTGCAGGTTTGAGTATTTGCCGGATTGACCTGGTCGGTGAGTACCAATTTCTGCAGACTTCCGTTCGGATTCCAAGTAAGCGCACCCGTCACGGATTGTGGCACCGTTCCCATGTTGAACTTGTACTGCGTCATACGACCTGTGTTCCCATCGTATTGATAGGCGTCATTATCGCCAGACCCGAATGTGATTCCGGTGAGCTGGCCAGCAGTGTTGTACGAGACGCAAGGGGCTGTCGAGCACGTGACGGGACTCTGCCCTGTCCCCGCCATGACCTTTGTGATGCGACCTTCACCGTCAATGCCTGAGCCATCGCTCCAGCCATAAGTAATTACTGGCATTCCGGGCAGCTGGTTTGTTCCGCCGTTCAGAACCTTCAAAGTTCCGTTCGCCCAATAAGTGGCATTTACGTGGTGCCACCCTCCGGAATCTGGAGTCTTCTGCCACACATCCGCCGTTTCACCTCGCGCCGAGTAGCTAAATCCTTCATCCACTGTTGGCGTCCCTGGACAGCTTGAGGCGGCGGTAGTGTAAGCCTCTGCAACTGCAAGTCTGGCGTTCTGCATCGTCTGCCCGTTCACGGTAACGGGACTGCTCGGAGTTGCATAGACAAAGCACTTGGTCGGGGTCGCGGACGCGTAGGAACCAGAAGGGTAGGTGATCTGCGTCACGCGATGCATCGCATCGTACTTCATGCAGGTCACATTGTTCATCGCATCTTTCTTTTCGACCAGATCACCGGCAGAGGTGTAGGTGCCACAAGAAGTGTCCCACGAATCGAAGATGTAGGTGACCGTCCCCGTCTCCGGGTTGTTCTCAGTAAGCATTCGCCCAACCATGTCAAAGGTGAAGCTGCGACTTTGCTGGCTACCACTGGCCGCTTGCTTGTTCTGAACGACCTGCGTGATGTGCCCAAGCGCATCATAGGCGTACGTAGTCCAATAGCCCGAATAGGCTGGGTTTCCCGTCTGATTGCAAGCCCCACTTCCAGTTGCGCCAGTCACTTCGCAAACCGAGCTTAGCCGACCAAGAGCGTCATATTCGAGCTGCTTACGCTTGGTATTTTCACCGTTAACCTGGGGACCTATAGACTGATATACGTCATTATTCGTGTAGGTGTAGTTAATTACCCCTGTCCCCGCGTCAGTCACACTCGTTGGCCTACTCAGTGCGTCGAATGTCGTAGTG
>Ga0157372_10000222_pt1 | contig 63232 bp, 52 predicted proteins | sample C55metaG_FD_115307 | JGI IMG/M metagenome (GOLD analysis project Ga0157372, IMG submission 115307) | Corn rhizosphere microbial communities from Kellogg Biological Station, Michigan, USA - C5-5 metaG | ecosystem: Host-associated > Plants > Roots > Rhizosphere > Soil | place: USA: Michigan... | reverse complement strand
TACCGGGACCTGTGCGACATCGAGTTCACCATCGAGCGCGGCAAGCTGTGGATGCTGCAGACCCGGGTCGGCAAGCGCACCGCGGCCGCCGCGTTCCGGATTGCCACCCAGCTGATCGACGAGGGCCTGATCGACGAGAAGGAGGCGCTGCGTCGGGTCACCGGCGCGCAACTGGCGCAGCTGATGTTCCCGCACTTCGACGAGACCGGCTCGCACCAGAAGATCGCCCAGGGCATGAACGCCTCGCCCGGTGCCGCGGTCGGCAAGGTGGTCTTCGACTCCTACACCGCGGTGAAGTGGTCCCGGTCCGGGGAGAAGGTGATCCTGGTCCGCCGGGCGACCAACCCGGACGACCTGAACGGCATGATCGCCGCCCAGGGCATCCTGACCAGCCGGGGCGGCAAGACCAGCCACGCCGCGGTGGTGGCGCGCGGCATGGGCAAGACCTGCGTCTGCGGCGCCGAGGCGATCGACGTCGACACCAAGGCCCGGCACTTCACGCTGCGGGACGGCACGGTCTACCCGGAGGGCACCGTGATCTCGATCGACGGCACGTCCGGCGAGGTGTTCCTCGGCGAGGTGCCGGTGGTCGACTCGCCGGTCGTCCGGTACTTCGAGGGCGAGCTCGATCCCGAGGCCGAGGAGGCTGACGACCTGGTCAAGGCCGTGCATCGGCTGATGAGGGTGGCCGACGGCAACCGGCGGATGGCGGTGCGCGCCAACTCCGACACCGAGGAGGACTCGGCTCGGGCCCGTCGGTTCGGCGCGCAGGGCATCGGCCTGTGCCGCACCGAGCACATGTTCCTCGGCGATCGCCGGCAGCTGGTCGAGGCCTTGATCCTTGCCGACACCGACGATGAGCGCGAGCGCGAGCTGGCCGAGCTGCTGCCACTGCAGCGGGAGGACTTCAAGGGCATCTTCGAGGCGATGGACGGCCTGCCGGTGACCATCCGGTTGCTGGACCCGCCGTTGCACGAGTTCCTGCCCAACATCACCGAGCTATCGGTGCGGGTGGCCGTGGCCGAGGCGCGTGGCGAGCCGCGCGAGGGCGATCTGCGGATGCTGCAGGCGGTGCACAAGTTGCACGAGCAGAACCCGATGCTCGGCCTGCGCGGCGTCCGGCTGGGCCTGGTCATCCCGGGCCTGTTCGAGATGCAGTCCCGGGCGATCCTGGAGGCGGCGGCCGAGCATCAGAAGAACGGCGGCGTGCCTCGGGTGGAGATCATGGTTCCGCTGGTCGGGGCGGTGCAGGAGTTCGAGGCGATCAAGGAGGACATCCTCGGCGTCGCCCGCGAGGTCCGGGCCGAGACCGGCCAGCATTTGGAGGTGCTGATCGGCACCATGATCGAGCTGCCCCGTGCCGCGCTGACCGCCGGCCAGATCGCCGAGTCGGCCGAGTTCTTCTCCTTCGGCACCAATGACCTGACCCAGACCACCTGGGGCTTCTCCCGCGACGACGTGGAGGCCGCGTTCTTCAGCCACTACCTGGAGAAGGGCATCTTCGGGGTGAGCCCGTTCGAGTCGCTGGACCGGGAGGGCGTCGGCGAGCTCGTGAAGATCGGCGCCGAGCGCGGCCGGGCGGTGCGTCCGGGCCTGAAGCTGGGTGTCTGCGGTGAGCACGGCGGTGACCCGGACTCGGTGCACTACTTCGACTCGGTCGGCCTGGACTACGTGTCCTGCTCGCCGTTCCGGGTGCCGGTGGCGCGACTGGAGGCCGGCCGGGCCAACCTGCAGGACGGACGTGGTTCCGGGAACACCGCCTGACCGGCGCGTCAGGATTGCGATGGACGACGGCTGACCGGGCTTCGGCCCGGTCAGCCGTTCCGTAAAGTGGAGGAGTGCCTGGTCGCCTGTCCCGTATCGCGGCGGCAGCGGTTGCCGCAGCACGGGGGAGCCAACCACGGGGCAACCAGCGTCGGCTCGACCAGCCGCCGATCGGCCGCCCGGACGGCCCGCGGGTGCTGCCTACCACCGAGGTGCTGCAGGACATCCTGCGCGAGTACCAACTGCGCTGGATGATCGACGACGACGGCGACCTGGCGGTGCGCTGGGACGGCTACAGCGTCTACTTCTTCCACTACGGCCAGGACGAGGAGGTACTGCAGACCCGGCTGTACCTCAACCGCCGGTTCGAGGTGGAACTGCGTCCGACCCTGGCCCTGGTGCTGGACGACTGGAACCGCAGCAAGCTGTTCCCCAAGGCCTACACGGTGCTGCCGGACGACGGGCTGGTCGGCATCTGCGCCGAGCAGGCCTTCGACTTCGAGGGCGGCATCAGCCGGGAGCAGTTGAAGTTCACCGTCGGCATGTGGCTGCAGAACCTGCAGCAGTTCGCCGACTGGACCGAGGAGCACATCTAGTTGGCCGCCGGTTACGGCTACTCGGTCGCCGATCAGCAGCGCCTGATCGCTGAGGACCGCAAGCGCGGGCAGCCGGTGGCCGACTGGCGGGGCGAGTTCGAGCGCGACCGGGCCCGGGTGCTGCACTCCTACGCCTTCCGTCGGCTCGCCGACAAGACCCAGGTGGTGTCCCCGGGCCAGGACGACTTTCCGCGAACCCGGCTCACCCACTCCCTCGAGGTGGCCCAGATCGGCCGCGAGATGGGGGCCGCGCTCGGCTGCGACCCGGATCTGGTGGACGGGGCCGGGCTGGCGCACGATCTCGGCCATCCGCCGTTCGGGCACAACGGTGAGGACGCGCTGAACGAGGTGGCGCTGGCCGGCGGCTGCGACGGGTTCGAGGGCAACGCGCAGACCCTGCGCATCCTGACCCGGCTGGAGGCCAAGGCGGTGGCGGATCGGCCCGCGGGCCTGAACCTGACCCGGGCCAGCCTGGACGCGGTCAGCAAGTACCCGTGGCCGTATCGTCCCGGCGTCCGGAAGTTCGGCTGCTACGACTCTGACCGGCCGGCCTTCGACTGGCTACGGGACGGCCGCAAGGATGGCGAGCGCTGCCTGGAGGCCCAGGTGATGGACTGGGCCGACGACGTCGCCTACTCGGTGCACGACGTGGAGGACGGCGTGCACTCGGGCCATATCCGGCTGGCCGCGCTCGAGTCGGCGGACGAGCGGGAACTGCTGTGCCGACAGGCCGCCGAGCAGTACTCACCGCTGCCGCCGGCGGCACTGCAACCGGTGCTGGACCGGCTGCTGCGGCTACCGCCGCTGCGTGATCTCACCGACTACGACGGCAGCTTCGCCGCCCAGAGCTATGCCAAGCGGGCGACCAGTGAGCTGACCGGCCGGTTCGTCTCGGCGGCGGTCACCGCCACCCGGGAGAAGTTCGGCCCGGGTCCGCTGGGCCGCTACTCGGCCGAGCTGGTGGTGCCGGAGGAGTTCGCGGCCGAATGCGCGCTGCTCAAGGCGATCGCCTTCCGGTATGTGATGTCGCGGCCGGCGGCCGGCGATCAGCTGCGGGTGCAGCGGCGGCTGCTCACCGAGCTGGTGGCGGCGCTGCTGGAGCGCGGCGAGCCGGCGCTGTCGCTGGTGCTGCGCGAGTCCTGGCGCGCCGCAAGCTCGCCGGCCGAACGGTTGCGGGTGGTGATCGATCAGGTGGCTCAGCTGACCGACTCGGCGGCGTTGGCCTGGCACGCCCGCTACGTTGGTCCCGTCGGGCCGGTCAGGCCGGTCGGGCTCTGGGGCGACAGCGAGGGAGCATCGCAGCAGCGGATCGAGCGCGGAGCCGAGCAATCTGGATAAACGCATAGACTCGGCCGCATGCCGGGGCGGATCAATGACGATGACGTCGCCGCCGTCCGCGAACGCTCGCCGATCGCCGAGGTGATCGGCGAGCACGTCCAGTTGCGCAATGCCGGTGGTGGCAACCTCAAAGGCATCTGCCCGTTCCACGACGAGAAGTCGCCGTCGCTGTCGGTGTCGGCGGCCCGCAACCTGTTCCACTGCTTCGGCTGCGGGGTCGGTGGCGACGTGATCCGGTTCGTCGAGCGGATCGAGCACCTGTCCTTCACCGAGGCGGTCGAGCGGCTGGCCGCGCGAGCCGGTATCCAGCTTCGCTACACCGAGGGCGGTTCGGGCTCGGCCAGGCCGTCCGGCCAGCGGGCCCGGCTGGTCGAGGCGCACGTGCTGGCGGCGGCCTTCTACGCCGAGCAACTGCGCAGCGCCGACGCCGAGCTCGCCCGCCGCTACCTGGACGAGCGCGGCTTCGACGCGGCCGCGGTGCAGCGGTTCGGCTGCGGGTATGCGCCGGCCGGCTGGGACGCCCTGACCAGGTACCTGCTCAGCCGCGGTTTCAAACCGGAGGAGCTCACGCTGGCCGGGCTGTCCCGGGAATCCGGCCGCGGTGGCCTGATCGACCGGTTCCACCGCCGGCTGGTGTGGCCGATCAAGGATGTGGCCGGTGACGTGGTCGGTTTCGGTGCCCGCCGGATCCACGACGACGACCGGATCGAGGCGAAGTACCTCAACACGCCGGAGACGCCGCTGTACAAAAAGAGCCAGCTGCTCTACGGCATGGACGTGGCCAAGCGGGAGATCGCCCGGCAGCACCAGGCGGTGATCGTGGAGGGCTACACCGACGTGATGGCCTGTCACCTGGCCGGCATCACCACCGCGGTGGCCACCTGCGGCACCTCGTTCGGTTCCGAGCACATCGGCGTGATCCGCCGGCTGCTGATGGACAGTGACGCGTTCACCGGGCAGGTGGTGTTCACCTTCGACGGCGACGCGGCGGGCCTGAAGGCCGCCGAGCGGGCGTTCGCCGAGGAGCAGAAGTTCATGGCGCAGACGTTCGTCGCGATCGCGCCGAGCGGCAAGGATCCGTGCGAGTTGCGCCAGTCCGGCGGCGATGCGGCGGTACGGGCGCTGATCGACTCACGCAAGCCGCTGGTCGAGTTCGTGCTGCGTACCACCGTGAACCGGTTCGACCTGGACTCGGCCGAGGGCCGGGTGGCGGCGCTGGATCGTGGCGTGCCGCTGGTGGCGATGATCAAGGATCACGCGCTGCGCGACGAGTACGCCCGGCAACTGGCCGGCATGGTCGGGGTGGACGATCCCAACCGGGTGGTGGCCCGGGTACGCGGGCTGGTCCGCTCCGGCGGCCGGCCGGCTCCGTCATCGCACGGTGGCGTGCCGGCGCAACCGGGTCAGGCCCAGTCCGGCCGAGGCCAGTCAGGCCAGATCCCATCGGGGACGCCCGGAAGCGGCCAGCCGGATTCAGCTCCACCCGGACCGAATCAGTCGAGCACCGGTCAACCCGGTGCTGGTCAGCCCGGCGCGGGTCCGGCGGTGCCGGCTCGGCTGGTGCAGGCCGAGCGCGAGGTGGTCAAGGCCGCCTTGCAGCTGCCCGACGTGGTGGGCAAGCAGTTCGACGAACTGGGCGAGATCGCCTTTCTGACGGCACTGCACCGGCAGCTGCAACTGGCGATAGCAGCCGCCGGCGGCGCGGCTGCGGCGACCGCCGGACCCAGCTGGCCGGCCGCGGTGGCTGCCCAGCTGCCGCCGGACTCCGAGGCCCGAGCGGCGGTGAACGCGCTGGCGGTGGAGCCGCTGCGTTCCGGTGCCGATACCCAACCCCGCTACGCCGAGGCGATGGTGAACAGCCTCGCCGAGCAGGTGGTGGCGCGCGAGGTGGCCCAGCTGAAGTCGCGGCTGCAGCGGCTGCCGGCCGACTCGGCGGAGTTGGGCCCGCTGTTCGGCCAGCTGGCGCAGCTCGAGCAGCGCCGTCGGGAGCTGCGTTCTCGAGCCATCGGCGACGAGGCGTAGGGACGTGCCGAGAAAAGGTGGCAAGGCGTGATGGCCTTCGGCCGAGCCAAGCCCCCCGCCGAGCTACGCCGCAGGCTTGATGGCGGCGAGCGGCTGCTGGCGGTCGCCGACGACGGGCCGACCGCCGTCGCCGCGAGCCAGTTGGGGCTGTGGCTGCCGGCCGAGCAAGCCTGGCGACGGGTCGGCTGGGACGACATCGTGAAGGCGACCTGGAGCGAGGCCGGCCTGGAGATCATCGAGGGACGGGACGAGGCCGGCGTGGTGTTCGATCAGCCGCCGCAGCGGTATCAGCTGAGTGAGCCGCGCAACCTGCCGTCGGTGGTGCGGCAGCGGGTGGAGCACAGCATCGCGCGCTGGGAGCAGGTGCGGGTGCCGGGCGGCACCGCGCGGATCGTCGCGCGCCGCCGGCCGGGCCAGGACGGCCTGCGCTGGACGGCCCGGCTGGATGCCGGCACCCCGGACTCGGCGCAGGCGCGGGAGGTGCTGACCGGCTACCTGGAGCGGGTGCGGTCGCTGCCGCCGGAGCTGCAGGCCGGCGGCTGAGACACGCCGCCGCGACGCCCTAGCGGCGGGAGTGGCCGTTCGCGGCCATCGGTACGCCGCCCGGACGGTGGCTGAACCGGCTCTTGGCCTGCTCGGCCAACTGGTGGATCTGGGCCTGCACCACGCCCGCGGTGCTCTGTACGGTCTGGCTGCCGGCAACCCTGCGGGCTATTGCCACGATGTCCTCGTACCGCTCCCGTCCGGCCCGGGTGCCGAGCACGTAACCGATGGCGATGCCGAGAAGAAACGAGGGTCTCATCGGTCCAGTCTGCCTCTGTCGAGGGGTGCGGCGCGAGGCGGGAGTGCTGTGGGTTATCCTCTTACGCGCTGCCTCGTCCGGCCATCCAGGTCGGCTGCGGAGGCGACACGCAGTCCCCCATAGCTCAATTGGCAGAGCATTCGACTGTTAATCGAAGGGTTTCTGGTTCGAGTCCAGATGGGGGAGCCCAACCTGCCGGGCCGGTAACGGTCCGAGCAGCCTCGGCGCCGAGCTGTCCGCACGGCTCGGCCGCACGGGTCCGCACGGATCGGCCCAGCGCAGCCCCGCCGAGGCCGTCGGTGAAATCCGAATCAGCCGATTATCTTCCTTGCCATTTATAGGCTAGTCGGACATATTTTCTGCATGGGTCCAACCCAGGCGGTAGTTCACGCATCGGCCCAGCCGGCTCTTTCGCCAAAATCGGCTTCGTCGGCATGAACCTGCTGCGCTATCGCGTCGAACTGGTCCTGGCCGCCGCCTGCTGGGGCTCGGGCACCGTAGCGGTCAAGTACGCGCTGGGCGGTATAGCACCCATGACCGTCCTCATGGTGGAGCTGCTGTCGGCCACGGCGATCGTCTGGCTCGTGGTGCTGGCACGCGGCATCACGAGGCCACCGAGGCCGGGGCGATTGTTCTTGCTGGGCGTGTTCGAGCCGGGGCTGACCTATGCGGCGGTCGACCTCGGGCTGATGCACACCAACGCCTCCGACGCGTCCCTGCTCGGCGGCACCGAGTCGCTGTTCGTGGTGCTGCTTGCCGCGATGTTCCTGCGGCAGCGACTCAACCGAATGTCCCTGCTCGCGGTGTGCCTGGCGGTCGCCGGGGTGGCCGCGCTCAGTGGTTCGGCTCCCAGCCTGGCCACCGGCTGGGGCAACCTGCTGGTCGTCGTCGGCTCGTTGTGCGCGGCCATCTACGTCACGCTGGCCAGCCGGTTGGCTCCCGAGACGGCGACGCTGCCGATGACCGCCTACCAGTTCCTGGCCGGGACGGTCATCAGCCTGCCGTTTGCGATCGTCCAGTGGAGCGTGGACGGATCCGTACTGCCGAGCCACAGCACGCCTTCGCAGTGGGCGGTCGCAGTCCTGGCCGGCGTGGTCGGGTTGGCCGCGAGTTTCCTCTTGTACAACCACGCCATCGCGGCCGTGCCGGTCACTACCGCCGGCATGATCCTCAACCTGATCCCACTGTTCGGGGTGGTCGGTGCCGCGGCCTTCCTCGGCGAGCGGCTCAACGGTTGGCAGGCCGTCGGGGCGGTCGGGATCCTGGCCGGCCTGGTCCTGTTCGCATTGGCCGAGGACGAACCGGCGACCGAAGCCGGCCGGCCTGAGCCACCGCTGTCCGGCGCCCTCATCCCTCCCGCGGGCACGACCGGCGGGCCGATCCGCACCGGAGATCCGCAAACCCCGACCTGATGTCTCGGCACAACCCGCCCTGTCGTCGGCAGGGCCTGCCGCCCGAGAGGAGCCGTCCGCATGACTTCGCTGATCGAGATCCTGACCCAGCAACCGGTCGATGCGCCAAGCCTGGCCCGGCAGATCGAGGCGCTGCCACAGCTGCCACCGGAGACCAGCCTCGGGGCCGACATCGACGCCGCGAACCGGATCCTGCTCGATCCCGCGGTCGACGAGCAGGCCAAGCGAACGGAGCTGCTGGCCTGGATCGGCCGCCGGCAGCCGTGCCTGTTCGGCCGGCTGGCCGCGCACGAGGCCAAGGGCACCGCCGCGTCGAAGGGGCTCGGCATCAACGTGTGCTGGATCAGCGAGTCGGACATCGCCGACGGCGCCGATGCGGTGAGCGCGAAGATCCAGCACGAGCGGCGCGCCTGGAAGGACCGGGCCGAGGTCGGCGCGGCCAGCGGGTTCCTGATCATGTTCAACAGTGCGAAGCTCGCCTTCGCCCGTCCCAGCCGGGAACTGCTCGACCTGTGCCTGGTGGTGTCCAACCTCTACCTGGTGGAGCACGCCCCGATCCGTCCCGACGTCATCTACACCGAGGCGATTCCGCTGCGCGAGGCCAACGGTCAGTTGGGACTGTTCAAGGCCGGCTGCAACATCTTCTACGGCGGCGCGCACCGCACCCTCAACCACGACCGCCGGGTGCCGGGCGGCCTGCTGTTCTCGATGAACTCGCCCGGCCATTACGCCAACTCCCTCGCCCTGCGCGGGCTGACCCCCGACTTCGAGGAGGCGGTCGACTTCGTGCGCGAGACCGCGTTCCGCTCCATCGGCAACGGCGGGATCAGCCATCCCGCAGCGGCCAGCACCAGCTGGCACAACCGGCGCGTCGACGGCACCGAACTCGACGAGCGCAAGCGGCCGGCCTACGTCCCGCCGGATTTCGACCCGCAGCGGTATTCGGCCAGCTACCACACCGACGTGCTGGTGCCGACCGAGGTGACCATCGATGACCGGCTGATCGACCGGCCGGCCGAGGACGGTGAGGTCTGGTCGTTCCTGATCCTGGACTACTTCAGCTCGGCCCTGTTCCCGCCCGATCACGTCAACTACGCCCTGTTCCGAAGCCACCCCATCGAGGACTGCGACAAGTACCACAACCCGTGGGCGTCCCGGGTGGCCCACAACGATGCGTCCTTCCTGTACTGAGCCGCCGCCGACCCGCGTTTCCCTCACCCCCAGCCCCGAGGAGTCCGCATGACCAGCACCTCTGACCCGTCCGCCCAATACCCCCGGTACGGCAAGTTGGCCGGGCCGGTGGTGATGATCGGATTCGGCTCGATCGGCCGGGGGACCCTTCCGCTGATCCTGCGCCACTTCGAGGTGGAACCGTCGAACATCGTCGTGGTCAGCCCCAACGACGAGAACGACCCGATCCTGGGCAAGCTCGGGGTCGAACGGATCGATGCGCTGCTGACGCCCGACAACTACGCCGAGGTGCTCACCCCGCTGCTGACCCGGGGCGAGGGCCGGGCGTTCTGCGTGAACCTGTCCGTGGACACCTCATCGGTCGCCATCCTCCGGCTGGTCCGGGAACTCGGCGGCCTCTATGTCGACACCGTCATCGAACCCTGGCTGGGCTTCTACGACGACGAGCAGGCACCCATGGCCGGCCGTACCAACTACGCCCTGCGCCAGACCCTGCTGGCCGAGCGGGCCAAGCGGCCCGGTGGCTCGACCGCGGTGTCGGCCTGCGGGGCCAATCCCGGCATGGTGTCGTGGTTCGTCAAACAGGCCCTGCTCGACGTCGCCGAGGCGGTGGGGTTGCGGGTCGCGGTGCCGAGCAGCCGCCGGGAGTGGGCGGAGTTGATGCGCGATGCCGGCGTCCGGGGCATCCACATCGCCGAACGGGACATCCAGCGGGCCCGTACCCCCAAGCCGATCGGCACGTTCATCAACACCTGGTCGGTGGAAGGGTTCATCGCCGAGGGGCTGCAGCCGTCCGAACTGGGCTGGGGGACGCACGAGAAGTGGCTGCCGCCGAACGCGCACCACCACGACGACGAGCTGGCCCCGGCGATCTACCTGGCCCAGCCCGGCGCGGACACCCGGGTGCGCACCTGGTGCCCGACCGCCGGTGCGCAGTACGGCTTCTGCGTGACCCACAACGAATCCATCTCGATCACCGACTACTTCTCCATCGTGGACGACGGAACGGTCAGCTACCGGCCGACCTGCCACTACGCCTACCACCCGGCCGACGACGCGGTGCTGTCCTGGCACGAGCTGCTGGGCAACGGCGGCTCATCGCAGAGCAGGTTGGTGATCCTGGACGAGGCCGACATCGTCGATGGCGTCGACGAGCTGGGTGTGTTGCTCTACGGCCATGACCGCAACGCCTACTGGTACGGATCGCGGCTGTCCATCGAATCAACCCGGCAGCTGGCGCCGTTCCAGAACGCCACCGGCCTGCAAGTGACCTCGGCGGTGCTGGCCGCGATGGTATGGGCATTGGAGAATCCGAATGCCGGCATCGTGGAGGCCGACGAGCTGGACTTCCGCCGCTGCCTGGACGTGCAGCTGCCCTACATCGGCCCGGTGGAGGGCCACTTCACCGACTGGACGCCGCTGACCGGCCGGTCGGCGTTGTTCCCGGACGACGTCGATGCCGAGGATCCGTGGCAGTTCCGCAACATCCTGGTGCATCAGCCGCTGGCATGATCCGCAAGCGCGCGCGATTGACCGCAGTCAGCGGGCAGGTTTGATCGTGGCCGGCTTGGTCTTGCCGTACACCCGCGGGCTTACCCGGTAACCCCGGCGGTCCTGCGCCAGCACCTGAAGATCGATCCGGTGCAATGCCGCGGCGGACAACCGAGTGCGGTGGGTCAGCTGCAGCACCTCGGGGTTCGCGCCGCCCACCGCGCCTACCCGGACGACTCCCTTCCCGGCGACGTAATACTTGAGCTGATGCCCACCCTCCGGGTCCAGCGGGGCCCACTCGTCGCTGACCAAGGCGTGGTTGGAACTATGCCCGGCCCAGGTGGTGTGCGCCGCGGTTCGCACGAACCGGGCGCAGTCCAGGAAGTCGACCGAGCGTGCCTGGCCCTGGCAGTAGACCGGGGTGCGCAGGCTCGGGTGGGCGGGCATGTTCACCCCGGCATGGGCACCGGCGATTCCGGTGATCCAGGTGCTCGGGGCGTCGGCCAGCGAGCCGTCCTCGTACTCCTCCGGATACTCACCCAGGTTCCACACCGTGCCGTCGCGGTCCTGGGCCTGGAAGGCAAGCTCGGACTCCTGCAGCAGTCCGTCCTCGTAGTCGCGCTCGAAGAGCACCAGGCTCCGCACCCCGTTCACGAGCTTGGTCACCGAGCTGACCGTGCTGCGGATCACGTGCTTGTGCAACCTGCCGTCGTCCTCGCGCACGGTTCCGCTCAGCACGCTATCGATGCCCGGGCGCATCGGCAGCCAGCGATTGTCGATGTGTGGTGACCGCGGAAAGTCCTTGGCCGAGAACGGCAATGCCCGGCAGCTCGGCAACGTCGTCGCTGCCGACGCGGTCGCGGACGGGTACAGCAACGAGGCGAGAACCACCACGCTCAGTACGGCTCCGCCGATCAGGCGGGGACGTCTCGGGTATCGCATGAGAACCTCCTTCAGACCGCTTAGATCTGGCCGAGCCGTGCGACGGCGCGACCACGCCAGGCTCGTCGATGCCGGTGCGAGCGTGGCCTGCCGAACCGCAGGTACAGCGATGGCACCACGAACAGATTGAGCAACGTCGAGGTGAGTAGGCCGCCGAGGATGACGATGGCGAGCGGGTACTCGATCTCATGCCCCGGCCGGTCGCCGAGCACCACCAGTGGGACCACGGCCAGGCCGGTCGCCAGTGAGGTCATCAGAATGGGTGACAGCCGTTCCCGCGCGCCGCGCAGCACGAGCTGCGGCCCGAACGGCTCGCCCTCGTAACGCTCGAGATGCTGACAATGGTTGACCAGCAGGATTCCGTTTCGCGCCGAGATCCCGAAGACCGTGAAGAATCCCACCAGCGAGCCGAGTGAGATGACGCCACCGGCGAGCCAGGCGGCGAGCACGCCGCCGACCAGCGCCATCGGCAGCGTGACCAGCACCAAGCTGGCCAGGCGCCAGCTGCCGAAGGACGCCTGCAGCAGCAGCAGGATCGCGATGCAGGCCAGAATGGCGTTGCGCAGCAGCGCGGACTGCGCGTTCTGGCGCTCCTGGTATTCACCGATCACCTCGGCGTGATAGCCCCGGTCGAAGCCGACCGCGTCGACCGCCGCCTGCACCTCCTTCGACACCGAGCCGAGGTCACGGCCGGTTACCGCGGCGGCGATGTCGATCCGTCGCGAGTCGTTCTCCCGTTCGATCACGTTCGGAACCGGGCGGACCTCGACCTTCGCAACCTCCGACAGCCGGACGACCCTGCCGGCCGGGGTGTCGATGGGCAACTGCCCGATCGCGTAGACGCTGCCGCGGGTCTCCGGCGTGCTCCACACCACAGTGTCGTAGGCCCGGCCGCCGAGGAAGATGTCACCGACCTCCTCCCCGGCCACCAGGGTGGAGGCCGCCCTGCGCACGTCGCCGGGTTTGAGGCCGTAGCGGGCCGCCTTGGTCAGATCGACGGTCACCTCGATCTGTGGCTCATCGATCTGCAGGTCGGTGTGCGCATCGGTGATGCCGGGCACCTGCGCGACGGCATGTTGCACCTGTTCGGCCTTGGCCCGCAGCACCGCCAGATCCTGGCCGAAGATGCGTACCACGATGGGCTCCTTGGCGCCGGTGAGCACCTCCTCGATCCGCTCGTTGAGATAGGTCAGCGCGTCCCGGTACAGGCCCGGATACCGATCGATGACCTCCTGCACCCGAGTCAGGGTCTTCTGGTAATCGGCGTGCGGATCCAGGCTTATCCAGTTCTCCCCGAAATTGACGCCGGCGACCTCCTCGCCGAGGAACGCCTGCCCGATGTGCGAGCCGAAACTGCGCACGCCCGGAATCGCGCGCAAGTCATGGCTGACCCGCTCGGTCATCCGAACCTCCTCGGCCACCGAGGTGCCCGGCGCGGTGAGCCAGTGGATGAGGAAGTGGTTCTCCTTGAACGTCGGGAACAGCGACTGGCCGAGGCCGGGCAGCACCAGCCCGGCGGCGAGCACCAGCGTGATTCCGGTCGCATAGGCACGCGTCGGGTGCGGGATGATCCGGGCCAGCGCGGCGGTGTAGCCGCGCTGCAGCACCCGGACGACCGGCGACTCGTGGCGGGCCAGTGGAGCCCGCCGGAGCATGATGAGCGCCAGCGCGGGCGTCACGGTGAGCGCCACCAGCATCGACGCGACGATGGCCATCGTGTACGAGACCGCCAGCGGCCGGAAGAACGAGCCGGTCAAGCCGGGCAGCAGGAACACCGGGACCGCTGCGGCGACGATGATCAGGGTCGCGTAGACGATCGGGCTCCGCACCTCCAGCGACGCATCCAGGATCACCGCACCGATCGGCCGGTTGCGTCCGTCCCGGCGATCCTGCCGCAACCGTCGCAGGATGTTCTCCACATCGATGATCGCGTCGTCGACCACCGCTCCCAGCGCGATCACCAGGCCGGCCAGGGTCATCGTGTTGACCGTCGCGCCCCGCCAATACAAGATCAGCATGGTGGCCATCAGGGACAGTGGAATGGTCAGCACGCTGATCAGCGCGACCCGCCATTCGAAGAGGAACAGGGCGAGGATCAGCACCACCAGCAGGAAGCCCAGCACCAGCGCCTGGGTCAGGTTGTGGATCGCGGTCTTGATGAAGTTCTCCTGCCGGAAGACCTGAGTGTCGAAGGTGATTCCGGGCAGACCGGGCTGCAGCGAGCGCAGCGCGTCTTCGACCCCCTTGGTCACCGCGAGGGTGTTTCCCCACGGCAGCTTCTCGACCACGAGCAGCAGCCCGGGACCTCGGTCCACCCAGGCGTCGCCGGCCAGCGGTTGGCTGTCCTCCTTCACCACGGCCACGTCGGCCAGTCGGACCCGGCCGCCGTTCTGGGTAGCGACGGTGATGTGTGCCAGGTCGGCCGGTGTGGCCACCGGCAACACGTGCCGCACCCCGAGCCGCTGCGACGCGGTGTCGATCGAGCCACCGGTGCCGATGATCGAGCCGGTGGAGAACCGCAGCAGCCCCGAGTCGACGGAGTCTGCGGTGGCCGTCATGACGTCGTCCAAGGTGACCGCGTGCGCGCGCATCCGGTCCGGCTGCAGCTGAACCGTCATCATCTGCAGCCGCTCACCCCAGATCGCGACGTTGGCCACGCCGGGCACCCGCAACAACCGTGCCCGCACCGTCCAGTACGCGGTCATCGACAACTCCATCAGCGAATGCGCCGAGGAGGACATGCCGATCTGGACGACCCGGCTGGTCGCGGCGACCGGCGGCAACATCACCGGCGGCGCGGCCCAGGTCGGCAGACTGGGCGTGGCGACCGACAGCCGTTCCTGAACGAGCTGGCGGGCATGCAGCAGGTCGGTACCCTGCCGGAAGATCAGCTGGATGGACGACAGCTGCGGGACCGATTTCGAGCGCAGGTCGTCCAGGCCCTGCACGCCGTTGAGCGCCTGCTCCAGCGGCACCGTGACCAGCGACTCGACATCGGCGGTCGACAGGCCGTTGCACATGGTCTGGATCTCCACCTGCGGCGGGGCGAACTCCGGGAACACGTCGACCCGCATGCTGCCCAGTTGGGCGGCTCCGGTGACCATCATCGCCACCGCGCCCAGCACCACCAGGAAGCGCAGCCGAAGGCTGGATGCGACGATCGCGCGCATCAAGCCGGGTCGCCGGACCGGATTCATTCGCCGGGAACCCCTTCCTCGGCACCCTTGATCTCGGCCACCCCGACCAGGGCGACCTGGCTGCCCACCGGTGGTCCGGACCGCAGCACCGCGGTGTTACCGACGACCCGGCTGACCACGACCTGCGCACGCTGGAACGTCAGGTGCTGCTGCTGGACGAAGACCCAGGTATCGCCGCTGCTGTCGTAGACCACTGCACCGGCAGCAACGGCTGCCGGGTGCGCTCCGTCGGCCGGGCGCGTCTTGGCGGCGGCCGACACCGTGGTCAGGGTGAGGCCGATCCGATCGGCGGCGTCGGCGGTGAGCTGGATCCGATGTAGGTTCTGCGAGCCCTCGATCGGGGTGACCACGGCCGGTTCGCCGGCGGTTGCGGGTTCCTCCGCCGCGCTCCGAGAACAGCTGGCCACCGCGGTGCTGACGAGCAGCAGCGCCACCGCGCCAATTCGGCTGAGCTGGCCGCCGCGGCCGGGCTGGCCGCTGCTGCCGATGCCGGTGCGGTTGAGATGCCGGGCAGGCATGTCGACTTCCTCTCTGCCGGTTAGCCGGTCGCGGTCGTGTCGGCTGCCGGCTTGGGTCCGACCTGGGCGGCGAAGCGCGCGCAGAGTGCGGGGTAGACGAGTGTGCTGAACGGGACCGCGGTGATCAGCCCGGCGAGCGTCACGATCGCCAGCCGCTGCAGCAATTCGGTGCCTGCCACCACGCCGCCGGCGGCCAACGGCAACAGCGCCGCGGCGCACAGCAGGGCGGAGAGCACGATCGGATCGAGCTGGGCTCGGGTCACCGCGTACACCGCGGCCGGCTCCAGTCGGCCGGACGGTCGAGCGCCGTCCCGGCCGGCCGACCCGGTGCTGTCCCGGCCGGACGGTCGAGCGGTGTCGGCGTACCTGCTCGCCAGTTGCAGGCAGTCCCGGAACACCAGGGCCAGTACGCCGAGCATCGCCAGCAACGCGGGCGTGGTCCGGATGCCGCCGACCAGCGGTGCCACCAGCACGGCGCCGGCCAGGCCGAGCGGCGCGGTCAACAGCGTGAGCAGCGCCAGCCGCCAGCTGGCCAAGGATGCCTGCAGCACCAGCAGGATCGCCAGGATCACCCCGATGCTGATCAACAGCAGCCGCCGGTGCTGTGCCTGGGTCGGTGCGGTGCCGTTGAGCACCTCGGCGTGAAACTCACTCGGCATCGGGAGCGCGGCGAGCCGCTCTCGCACCTCACGCACTACCGCCGCGGTGCTCCGGCCGGAAACATCGGCGGTGACATCGAGGCTGCGTGAGATGTTGTCGTGCCGGATGTCGGTCGGCTGCGCCTCCATCCGCACATCGGCGACATCGCCCAGCCGGACCTGCCTGCCGTTCGGGGTGTCGAGCAGCACGTCCGCCACGTCCGCCGGTGTCCGGCGAGAGCTGGGGATGCCCCAGACCACCACGTCGAAGATCTTCTGGTCCTCATAGAGGCTGCCCACCGGCAAGCCGGCGAAGAACGTCGCCGATGCCCGGCGTACGTCGCCCGGCGTGATGCCGTAGCGCTGGGCGCGTTGCAGGTTCACCTGGACCCGCACCGACGGTTCGACGGTGCCGAGGGCCACGCTGGCCTGCCGTACCCCGCGTACGCCGGTGAGCAGAGTACGGACGTCCGCAGCCTTTGCCGCCAGCGCCTGCAGATCCTGGCCGTACACCCGGACGACCAGCGGGGCGTGCACGCCGGCATCGGCGGCCGCCAGCCGATCAGCGAGGTAGCTTGACAGCTCGGCCCGCATACCCGGATACCGCCCGACGACGGTACGGACCGCCGCCGTCGTCACGTCGTAGTCGGCCGTCGTCCGGAGGCTGACCCATATCTCGGCGGAGTTGACGTTCACCGCCTGGTCGGCCATCAGCGCCCGGCCGACGTGGGATCCGACGCTGCGCACCCCCGGGATCGCGCGCAGGTCCGCCGCCACCCGTGCGGTGATCCGGCTCGTCTCCGCCAGTGAGGTACCGGAGGTGGCCTGCCAGTGGACGGTCAGGTCGCGGTCCTGCAGCACCGGCAGGGCCGCGTGCCGAGAGGTGAGCTGCGGCAGCAGGGTCAGGGTCGCCAGAACGAGCACCGCCAGCCAGGCCCCGAGCAGCCTCGACGAACGCAGGAGCCGGGAAGCCAGATGGTCGAACAGTCGGCCGGCGGCGGTGGCCAGCAGGCCCGGCCGCGCCGCTCGGCGGCCTCGTCCGGCCAGCAGCATGCCGAGACCGGGTGCGGCGAGCTGGGCCACCAGCACCGCGACCGCGATCGCGATCAGGTAGGACGTGACGACCGATCGAGCGAGTTCCCCCGCCACCCCGCCGAGTGCGAGCGCCGGCAGCGGCAGCAGGGCGACGATCACCGTCGCGTGCAGCAGCGGAAGGCGAACCCCACGGAGCCGGTCGGCGAGTTCGTCAGCCGGCCCTAGCGGTTGTGGTCCGGGGCCGCCCAGCTGCTGGAACAGCTGGGCGTTGGTTGCCGCGTCCGCGATCACCACGCCGAGCGCCGCGGTCAGCCCACCCAGGGTGAGGGTATTGAACGATGTGCCGCGCAACTGCAGGATCAGCCCGGCGGTGATCAGCGACAGCAGTAGGGTGCCGACCGTGATCAGCACCGGCCGCCAGGACCGGAAGTAGCCGATGAGCACCAGGCACACCAGCAGCAGGCCGAGCCCGGCGCGCACCGCCAGGTTGTGCAGGGCCGCGTCGAGGTAGGACGTCGGCCGGTACACCCGAGTGTCGACGGTGATGCCGGACAGGCCCGGCTTCATCTCCTCGAGCGCACCCTCCACCGCATGGGTGACCCCGCGGGTATCCGCGCCCGGGAACTTCTGGACGACCAGCATCAGGCCGGGCGAGCCATCCAGCACCGCGTCGCCGATCAGGGGCTGATGGTCCTCGACCACCTGGGCCACCTGCCCGAGCCGCAGCGTGCGACCGACGGTGTCCTCGATGGTCACCGCCGCGAGGCTGCTCGCCGTAGTGATCGGCGTGACGTGCTGGATGGCCAGCCGCTGGCTCGGCGTATCGACGAATCCGCCGGTACCAGGCGTCGACGCCTCGACGAACGTCAACGGCGAGACCCACAGCGCGTTACCGGTGGTGCTCACCACCTGGTTCAGACTCACGCCGTACTGCCGCAACCGCTGCGGGTCGACCTGCACTTGCAGCTGGCGGTCCCGCTGACCCCAGATCGCCACGTTGGCGACGCCCGGAAGTCCTTCCAATTTCGGCCTGATCTTCCAGCGGGCGAGGATCGACAGGTCGATCAGCGACAGATCCGGGGCGCTCAGGGAAATCATCAGCACCCGGCCGGTGGATGCGGTCGGCTGCACCATCACCGGTGGGGTGCCGACCTGCGGCAGGGCATGCGCCTGGCTCAGGTGCTCGGAGACCAACTGCCGGGCCTTGAGCTGATCGGTGCCGCGGCGGAACACCATGTCGATCGTCGACAAGCCGGGTACCGAATCGGAACGAATCTGGTCCAACCAGGGCACGCCGTTGAGCAGATCCTGTTCCAACGGCACCGTGATCAGCTGTTCCACCTCGGCCGCCGACAGCCCCAGCGCCTCGGCCTGGACCTGCACCGCTGGCGGCGCGAACTCGCCGTACTTCTCGACATCGGCGTGGCGCAGCTGGGCCACCCCGATCCCGAGCAGGATCACCGCGGCACCCGCGACGAGGGATCGGAACTTGGTGCTTGCGCCGACGATTGCGCTGATCATGCGACATGCCCCCCGACCATCGGCAGTCCGTTCACTGTGCGCCGGCCGGGCCACCCGCCGCGTCCGTCGAAGGGCGGGTAGAGCTAACGACGTATGAGGGGCAGCGCTCCACCTTGCGGCCGAGTCGGCTCGCTACCCAGGTATCGCAGGGCGTCAGACCGGTCCCGGCATCGAGCCGGTCGGTTGCACCAGGCCCATCTCGTAGGCATAGATGACCAGCTGGACCCGGTCCTGCTGCCCGAGCTTGGCCAGCAGGTGCCCGACGTGGGTCTTGACGCTGCTCTCCGCCAGATGCAGGACTTGTCCGATGGCGCCGTTGGACAGTCCCTGCGAGATGAGCAGGAGCACGGCGCGTTCGCGCGGCGTCACACTCGCCGGCAGCGGGTCGGCGCCGAACGGCGGCGGTAACAGCCGGGCGTAACGGTCGAGCAGCCGCCGGGTCACGCCCGGGTCGAGCAGCGCGTCGCCGGCGGCGATGACCCGAACCGCGTGCACCAGCTGCGCCGAGGTGGCGTCCTTGAGGAGGAACCCACTCGCGCCGGCACGCAGCGCTTCGACTACGTACTCGTCCAGGTCGAACGTCGTGATGATCAGGATGCGGGGTGGCTGGGGGTTCGTCGTTCGCCGGATCTGCCGGGTCGCCGCGATACCGTCCAGCCCTGGCATGCGGATGTCCATGACCAGCACGTCCGGACGTAAGGCCTCGGCCAGCTCGATCGCCTGGCGACCGTTCGCCGCCTCACCGACCACCTCGATATCGGACTCCGGCGCCAGGGACATGGTCAGCGCCGAGCGCATCAGCGGCTGGTCGTCGGCAACTATCACCCGGATGGTCATGGCCGGGAATCTTCCGGGTACCCGCCCACCGGAAGGAAGGCATGCACCTGAACCCCGCCGCCGGGCACCGCGCTGACGGCCAGCCAGCCATCAAGCATCATGGCCCGTTCGCGCATCCCGATAAGACCCTGGCCGGATCCGGGGTCCGCCGCGAGCCCGCGTCCGTCGTCACGGATCACCACCTCCACCCCGCCGCGGCGATAGTCCAGGCGCACCTCGGCGCTCGCCGGTCCGGCGTACTTCAGTGCGTTGGTGAGTGCCTCCTGGACGATTCGGTAGGCGCACAGTTCGACGCCGGCCGGTAGTTGGTACCGGTAGCCGGTGACCACCAATGCGACCGGCAAGCCGGCGGCCTCGATCTGCCTGGTGAGGGCCGGTAGGTCGGCCACGCTGGGCTGCGGCACCAGGTCAGCCGGCAGGTCGGTACGCAATACCCGCAGCAACCGGCGCATTTCGGTGAGCGCGTCCCGACCCGCGGTCTCGATGGCGGTCAGGGCATCCCGGGCCCGGTTCGGCTCGGCATCGAAGACCCGGTGTGCGCCCGCTGCCAGGGCGGTGATCACCGAAACCTGATGCGCCACGACGTCATGGAGTTCCCGAGCGATGCTGTTCTGCTGCTGGTGCAGTACCTGCGCTTCGTGCAGCGCATGCTCCTCCTGCAACCGCTCGGCCTGCTGGCGCAACAATTCGGTGCGCGTACGGGTGAGCTGCACGCCGTAGCCGAGTGTGCACGCCGCACTCATGGTCAGCAGCTGCGTGAGGACTCGATCGTCGAAGTCACGTGGCGGCCAGCCCATTCCCACCACGTCCGCGCTGGCCGCGCCGACGATCGATGCGCACAGCGCGGTGGCGGCCACCGAGGACGCGCTGGTCGAGGCCAGGGTGTACAGCGCGATCAGCAACACCAGCAGCAGCATCAGGTAGTCGTGGCCGAGCGCCTTGTACCCGCAATAACTTCCGGCGCAGACCGCGAACACCGTGACCGGGGCGAAGCGTCGCCACGGAAGGCAGAGGGCTCCCAGACATACCAGCACGATCTCGGCCAGATCGATCGAGTTCGAGCGCAACGCAAGGCCGGCCAGCGCCGCGGCGCACAGCAGCACCGCCAGCGCGCTGTCGAAGAGCGACGCCCGGGCGTGGAAGGTACGTAGGGCAGCAGACGTCACATCGAGGATCCAACGTGGCGACGCCGGTTGCGGAGCTCCGTTGGCCGCCGAAGGCGCATCGAGATCAGGCACAACGAGATCTCGCCGTCCGAGCTGAGGCTCGGACGTAGGCGCGATGGTTTCGCGCGAAGGAGGCTCCGTGTGCATCAGCGCACCCCCCGCAGAGCAAACACGATTCTAGCGGCGCGCAGGGCACGGCGACAATGACCACCGACCCCGGGTGAGGTCCCGGTCCGTGAGCGCCCCTCGCGCTCGTTCTTCCTTTCGGACGCTATGACCGGCATTGCGCAGGCACGTTGTCCTTCACCGGCGTCGGTCTGGGCGGGAAGGCTTGACCAACGTTGGCGGACCGGCGTCTGATGGGCGCCAGGCCGGCGTCTTTCTGGTTGCCAGCCAGGCCGAAACCCGGTCCGGGCGGCTCGGTTCGGTGCGCCGCCGGCGAGCGGAGGGGGAGCTATGACGTACGCGTTTACCGTCCGGGTGCCGATGCCGATCGAGGCTTACGACGCCAGCCATGCCGAGATTCTCAGAGCGGTCGGCGACGAGCCGGTCGACGGCATGATCCTGCACATGGCCCGTGCCGTTGCCGACGGTTTCGAGATCCTCGAGATCTGGCAGAGCCGGGAGCAGGCCGATCGGTTCAACCGGGAAGTGGTGGGTCCGGCGCTGGAACGCATCGGCGTTCCGACCGACGGCCCGGAGCCGCAGGTGGAGGAGTTCGAGCCGCGGGTGGTGATGGCGGTTCAGCACAGCTCCGAACCTGTCGCGTCCTGAGCCGTTCGGTCGGTGGTCCCGGTCGGTCGGGGGCCCTCAGCCGGTCGGTGGTCCCGGTCGGTCGGAGGCCCTCAGCCGGTCGGTGGTCCCGGTCGGTCGGAGGCCCTCAGCCGGTCAGGGTTCCAGCGCCAGCTTGAGGCCGAACCCGACCAGGACCAGGCCGGTGGCCCGATCCATCCGTCGCCGGATCGAGCTGGTGCTGAGCCCGCCGCTGACCTGGCTGGCGGCACCTAGTAGCACGGCGAAGTACACCGCGGTCAGCGCCAGGTAGAGCCCGCCCAGGCCCAGCGAAACCCAGCCGATCGATGCCCGCATCGTAGGAACCAACCCGCCGCGACGCAGCCGATTTCCGCCTCGGCCCGGCCGGTGTCGCCATACTGACCGGATGGACCCGGACGAACTGAACCGCCGGCTCAGCTGGTTGGGTGCCGGCACCGAGCTGCTGACCGGCACCGTCGATGAGCTGTCGGACGAGGAGCTGGCTGCCCCGTCGCTGCTGCCCGGCTGGACCCGGGCGCACCTGGTCGGTCATCTGGCGCGCAATGCCGACGCGTTGGTCAACCTGCTCGACTGGGCCCGGACCCGCGTCGAGACGCCGATGTATCCCAATCCGGAAAGCCGCGAGGACGATATCGAGCGCTCGGCCAAGCAGCCGCCCGCGGTGTTGCGGGCGGATATGCGTAACGGCATCGTCCGGCTGGACGAGGCGATTCGGGCGATGCCACCGACCGCCTGGCAGGTAACGGTTCGTACCAACCGTGGCCGGCCGGTGCCCGCGGCCGAGGTGCCCTGGATGCGGGTGCGCGAGGTATGGGTGCATGCCGTGGACCTGGGTGGTCGAGCCGATTTCGCCGACGTTCCGGTCGAAATCGGGGCGGCCCTGCTGACCGATGCGTTCTTCTTCGCGGCACGACAGCCGGCAGTGCCACCGGTACGGCTGCTGGCCACCGACGCCGAGCTGGAATTGCGGCTCGGCGATCCGGACACCGTGCCGGACGAGGTACGGGCCCCGGTCCGAGAACTGCTGCCGTGGGCATTGGGCCGGCACCGGCCGGCCAGTGCGGCGGACTGGCCGCAGCTACCCGCCTGGCTGTAGCTGCCCGCCTGGCTGTAGCTGCCCGCCTGGCTGTAGCGGCGAGGCGGCTCTCTCACCGGGGCCGAAAGCCGGCCCCAGCCGCGCTGGTCGCAGCCAGGTCTACGGGATGCCCGAATTCTTCGGTGTCGCAAAGTTCCGCCAGCTACCAGCCGAAACCTTGGGCAGTCTCGCCGAGCAATAAGACCGGAATTGCTGATATCCTGCACCCGCCGGTTCAGCAGCCAGCCGCGCGACGGAGCGTCGGATGGCAGCGAGGACGAGCTCGACCGGCTTTCCGGTCGCAGCCCAACTTCTGACTCGATTGTCCATTCGTGTGCGGCACGAGGTAGGCCGAGATGACGAATCTGGAACACCTGAACGATCTATACGGGCTCGCCGAGGATCCCTGGCACATGCGCAGCGGCTGGCAGGCCGAGCGGCGGCGCGACCTGCTGATCGCCAGTCTCAACCATGCCCGCTACGGCAACGCCTTCCTGCCTGGTTGCGGTTCGGGTGAGGTGATACCCGCGTTGGCCCGCAAGACCGAGCGGATCCTGGCCACCGACGACAACCGGCCGGCGCTGGCCGAGGCGCGAGCGCGCACCATGCATCTGTCCAACGTGGCGGTCGACTACCTGCAGCTGCCCGGGGGCTGGCCGGTGGAGCATCGGTTCGACCTGATCGTGCTCAACGAGATGGGCTACCTGATGGACCTGGCCGACTGGGCATCGCTGGCCGACGCGGTCCGCGGCAGTCTGGCCCCGGACGCGACGGTTCTCGCCTGTCACCGCAACCATCACTTCGCGGGCCGGTACCTGGGCACCGAGACGCTGCACGGCACGCTGGACAGCATCCTCGGGCTGACCCGGCAGACCCGGGTCATGGATGCCGACTTCGCCATCGACGTCTGGACGAACCGGGACGCCTGACCTGGCGCTCGCTCAGGCCGGCGGTTCGTTCAGACCGGCGGCTCGTTCAGGTCGACGGTTCGTCGCGGAAGCCGCGACCGTGCGCCCGCTCCAGCAACTCCGCCAGCACCGGCGCGATGACCTGAGGGAACCCGGCCAGCTGCACCGCGATGCTGAACCGTTCGCTGCTCACCCCTGTCGCCGGATCGGCCGGATCCAGCAGCATCTGCTCGCTCTGGGTCAGCGTCTGACTGGCGATGCCGCGAGCGGCCAGGAAGGCGCCGATCTCGGCCACCTCGGCCCGATCGAGGGTCTGCAGGAATAGCTGGCCGCTGATCCAACCGGTGGTCTCCATGACCTCATTCTCCCTGGGACCCGATAGCGGTTCAGCGACGGCCCGCATTCCCGGGCGTCCGGCGGTGGAGATTGGCCGCGCTTGCGTTCTGCCGGGATAGTCCGGTGGGTGCCTGCGTTGGACCCGGCAACCGTCCGGTAACGACGGTTAGGGGTCGCTACCTTCAAGGTGGGAGGTAGGGCATGAGTGAGCAGGACTGGCGGGACTTTCTCGCCGCTGAGGACGTCGGCGATTGGGTGGTGTTGCACGGCGGTGCGACGGCGGTGTTCGTCGTGTCGTCCCTCGGCGCTGCGGCGCGGCTTGCTGACGCCGTCGCGCAGGTGCCGGGCATCGACGGTGCGGGTGTGCTGATCACCATCGCTGATGATCAACTCACCGTCCGGTTGACGCGTGGCATCGAGCAGCTGGCGCCGCGACACGTCGAACTTGCGCGAGCGGTCTCGACCGTCGCGCAGCAGCATGGAGCTGCCGCGGATCGCAGCCGTGTCCAGGAGGTCCAGCTCGCTGTCGCGGCACACCCGCAGACCGTCGATGTCGGTTTCTGGCGGTCCGTCCTCGGGTACGTCGAGCTGGCCGATGACAACTGTGTCGACCCACTCGGCCATGGTTCGACGGTGTGGATGCAGGATCTCGATGAGGCCAAGCCACTTCGGCATGCGATGCATGTCGACGTGTCCGTTGCCCGCGAGCACGCGCAGGCGCGGCTGGCGGCCGCGCTAGCCGCAGGCGGTCGCATCGTCGACGACTCGAATGCCCCCGCGCACTGGACGCTCGCCGACCGCGCCGGCAACCGCGTGTGCATCTGCGCGTGGCCCGACGGCGCCGTCGGCTCTCTGTGATCCGCTGACGCCGGCGACAGCTCCCTCGTGCCGAGCGAGTGTCAAGGATCAGCCGAACCAGGTGTCACCCATCAACCGAAACACCGTCACCACTCAGCCGAAGACCGAACGGGACACATCAGCCGAAGTAATCCAGGGGCTGCGTGGGGGAGGAAGCAGTGCGCAACGGCAGAAGCGCACGCCGGAGTACTCGGTAACACCAGTGCCGGCCTGCTGATCGATTCCCCTTAGCTCCTCTGGAGGATCAGGCAGGGCTGCCCATCACGCGCAGGGTCTTGATGAGATCGCCCTCGAATTCGAAGTGATTCGTGTTGAAGGGCATGACCACTTCGCTGCCGTCGGGCCTGATGATGGTCATCCGCTGCTCGGTGACCGCGCGGTTGTCCTCGATCACGACCGCGAGGATCTCGGGCTCGATGTGCGGGAAGTCCTGGAAGAGCTGGGCATAGAAGCCGCGGATGGCCTCCTTGCCGTAGAACGGCTCCGGCGCGACCACGAAGGTGGCGAAGGCGTCGTCGGTGAACATCGCGACGACCTCCTCCAGCCGGTTGCTGTGGGCATACTCGAAGTACTTATCGACGAGCGCGGCGTAGTGCGCCCGGCTGTGCTTGCCGTGCGTCCCTGCTTCATGGGTGTCTTGAACGGTGCGAACGTTGTCCTGGGACATGATTCCTCCTCTATTGCGGACGAATGGGATCGGCTCGCAGCTCGGAGTGCACCCTAGCAAGATGTGACGGGCGTTGAGGGCGCGATGCGTTGCATTGCGCCTGCCGAAAAATCGGCCGCCGGCATCACCGCACGGTCGTGCGAATGATGCGTCAACAACACTCATTAGCCGGCTAGGTCAAGATCGACACAGGTTGATGCCTGGATTACAACGCTGTGGGGCGGGTCGGGCTTGAACCGACGACCGACGGATTATGAGTCCGCTGCTCTGACCAGCTGAGCTACCGCCCCGAACCGGGCCAACCTATCGCAACTGCCCATGCCGGCCAGTTACTACCGGTGCATCGCTCACCGTACCCAAGCACGGCAAGCACTACGGCACAAATCAGGTAGCGGGAAGTTTCGCCGGTTCCGCTCCAAATCCCCACCCGTGGCCCGTACCGTGGACCGGTGCCGAACCCGCCCCCGGACCACTGGCTACCCACCGACGGCAGTCCGCCGGTCCGGCCGCACCGGTTCGCCGGCACGCCGAGCGACCGGCCGTCCCCGCTGCAGAACCGCGTACTGCCGACCGGCGAGATCGTGGCGGAGCCGGCGCGAGGCATGCTGACCGGCAATCGCGGTTGCCTGCACTCGGTCGACCGCACGCTGGGAGTCACCCGATGGCGGTCGAAGATGTGGATCTGCTGCCTGCTCAAGTGGGGCGATATCCGCCGCGACGTAATGCCACCGGGCCGCTGGACCGCGCTGTTCTTCCTCGACGAGGCCACTGCGCTGGCGGCGGGACACCGGCCGTGCGGCTACTGTCGGCGCTCGGACCATCTCGACTTCGGCGAGGCCTGGCGGCGGGCGGCCGGGTTGGCCGAGCGTCCCAAGGCCGCCCGGATGGACGTCGAGCTGCATGCCGAACGAGTCGACCGGCGCCGGCGCAAGCTCACCCGGCACGCCGAGTTGGGCGACCTGCCGGACGGGGTCATGGTGATCTTCGACGGCACCATCGCGCTGCTGTCCGCCGGTCGGCTGCTGCCCTGGTCACTCACCGGTTACGCCGCGCCGTTCGAGATCGACTCGTCGAGCACGGTCGAAGTGCTCACGCCACCGAGCGTGGTCGGCGCGTTGGCGCACGGCTACCGGCCGCTGATCCATCCGAGCGCCGGGCGTACCGGCATGCGGAGCTTCCCGGACGCCTGATTCTCGCCACCCGCCGGCCGAGTGACCTAGCCGCCTTGCCGTCAGCAGGCCTATGGTGATCGGCACCGATGACGGGGGTGCACGGGATGCACGAACTGGCAATCGCGGAAAGCGTGATCGAGGCCGTTCGGGACAAGACCGGTGAGCGGACGGTACTGACCGTCCGGCTCGAGGTCGGCAGGCTGTCCGGCGTGCTGGTCGACTCCCTACAGTTCTGCTTCATGCTCGCCGCGGCCGACACGCCGCTGGCCGGGGCCGAACTCCAGATCCACCAACCCGCCGGGGTGGCCCGCTGCGCCAGCTGCGGCGCCGAGTTCGAGGTGACCGACCTGATCCTGCTGTGCGAATGCGGCAGCTTCGACGTCGAGGTGCTGACCGGCCAGCAGTTGCTGATCAACTCGGTGGAGGTCGGCTGATGTGCGCCACCTGCGGCTGCGGCCAGCCGGGCATGCGACTGGTCGTGCTGGCCGAAGGCGCCGGGAAGCCACCCGAGCACCCGCACCAACCGGAGCAGCCGCACCAACAGCAGCACCCGCACCAACCCGAGCACCCACACCAACACCAACACGAACACGAACACGAACACCCGGACGATCAACGGCACCGGCCCGCGCCCGAGACGATCTCGCTGGAGCGGCGGGTGCTGGACCACAACGATCGGCTGGCCGAGACCAATCGTGCCTGGTTCGCCGAACATGGTCTGCTCGCGGTGAATCTGATGAGTTCACCTGGTTCGGGCAAGACCACCTTGCTGGTGCGGACGGTCACGGACCTTCTCCCGTCGCTCGGCATGAGCGTGATCGAGGGCGACCAGGAGACCACGCTGGACGCCGAGCGGCTGGCCGCCACCGGGTGTCCGGCGGTGCAGGTGAACACCGGCTCAGGCTGCCATCTCGACGCCGGCATGATCGAGCGCGCGCTCGGGCCGCTGTGCCCGCCGGCGCCCGGCGTGGTTTTCATCGAGAATGTCGGCAATCTGGTCTGTCCCGGGCTGTTCGACCTGGGCGAGCGAGAGCGGGTGGTGATCACCTCGGTCACCGAGGGTGCCGACAAACCACTCAAATATCCGGCGATGTTCCATTCGGCGTCGCTGGTCATCCTGAACAAGATCGACCTCGCGCCGTACGTCGACTTCGACGACGCCGCGTTCGCTCGAGCGGTATCGATGGTCAGCCATCACGCGCAGGTGCTGCGATTGTCCGCGACCACCGGAGCGGGTCTCGCCGCTTGGTACGAATGGCTGCAGATACGGGTGAAAACACAGCCGATCTCGCCTTGACAGGACCGGACGGTGGGTGTCTCCTTCGATACGGGAGTCCAGCATCTGCGCCCAGCCGTCTCAGTCAGAGGCCCGCGTGCGGCAGTGTGGCTACCCGCGGGGGTGGAGATGCCGTCAGTGGAAGCTTTGGCAGCCGAAGAGACCCTGATCCACGTGCTGTGGATCAACGCCGGACTGAGCTGCGACGGGGATTCGGTCGCACTGACCGCGGCAACCCAGCCCAGCATCGAGGAGATCGCGCTCGGTGCGCTGCCGGGACTGCCCAAGATCGCGGTGCACTGGCCGCTGATCGACTTCGAGTGCGGTCCCAACGGCGGCGCCGACGACTTCCTGGCGTGGTTCTTCAAGGCGGATCGGGGTGAACTCGATCCGTTCGTGCTGGTCGTCGAAGGTTCCATCCCGAACGAGGAATTGCACGACGAGGGCTACTGGTGCGGCTTCGGCAACAACCCGGCCACCGGCCAGCCGATCACCACCAGCGAGTGGCTGGACCGGCTCGCACCCAAGGCGCTGGCCATCGTCGCGGCCGGCACCTGCGCCACCTACGGCGGCATCCACGCGATGGCCGGCAATCCGACCGGCGCCATGGGTGTGCCGGATTACCTCGGCTGGAACTGGAAATCCAAGGCCGGCCTGCCCATCGTGTGCGTGCCGGGCTGCCCGATCCAGCCGGACAACCTGTCCGAGACGCTGACCTACCTGCTGTACCAGGCAACCGGGCAGGCGCCGATGATCCCGCTGGACGAGGCACTGCGACCGACCTGGCTGTTCGGCAAGACCGTGCACGAAGGCTGCGACCGCGCCGGTTACTACGAGCAGGGTGACTTCGCCACCGAGTACGGCTCGCCCAAGTGCATCGTGAAGCTCGGCTGCTGGGGCCCGGTCGTCAAGTGCAACGTGCCCAAGCGGGGCTGGCTGAACGGAATGGGTGGCTGCCCCAATGTGGGCGGCATCTGCATCGGCTGCACGATGCCCGGCTTCCCCGACAAGTTCATGCCGTTCATGGACGAACCGCCGGGCGGCAAGCTCTCCACGGCGGCCGTCGGGGCGTACGGGGCGGCCATCCGCAACCTGCGCCAGGTCACCACCAAGACCGTCGACAAGGAACCGAAGTGGCGCACTCGGGGCAGCCAGCTCAAGACCGGCGCGCGACGCACCTGGTAGCTCACCGGCGACCGCCGGCCCCTCCGGCAGCCGACCGGTAACCGGTCGACCGCTGAGAACGACGTTTTCCAAAGGAGAAACTCGTGACAGCGACCAAGCCAGCAGCGCACACCGCGGCGTCCGATCAAGGCAGCAACCTGGTCGAGATGTCCTGGGATCCGATCACCCGGATCGTCGGCAGCCTGGGCATCTACACCAAGATCGACTTCGCCAAGCGCGAGGTGGCCGAGTGTCACAGCACATCCTCGATCTTCCGTGGTTACTCCATCTTCATGAAGGGCAAGGATCCGCGCGACGCGCACTTCATCACCAGTCGGATCTGCGGCATCTGCGGCGACAACCACGCCACCTGCTCCTGCTACGCGCAGAACATGGCCTACGGCGTCAAGCCGCCGCATCTCGGCGAGTGGATCGTCAACCTCGGCGAGGCCGCCGAGTACATGTTCGACCACAACATCTTCCAGGAGAACCTGGTCGGGGTCGACTACTGCGAGCGGATGGTGGCCGAGACCAACCCCGGGGTGCTGGAGCAGGCGAACCAGACCGAGGCACCGCACGCCGGTGACCACGGCTACCGCACCATCGGCGACATCATGCGCTCGCTCAATCCGTTCACCGGCGAGTTCTATCGGGAGGCGCTGCAGGTATCGCGTTGGACCCGGGAGATGTTCTGCCTGATGGAGGGCCGGCACGTCCATCCCTCGACGCTCTATCCGGGCGGCGTCGGCACGGTGGCCACCATCCAGCTGATGACCGACTACCTGACCCGGCTGATGCGGTACGTCGAGTTCATGAAGAAGGTCGTGCCGATGCACGACGACCTGTTCGACTTCTTCTACCAGGCGCTGCCGGGTTACGAGCAGGTCGGGCTTCGCCGGACGCTGCTGGGTTGCTGGGGTTCCTTCCAGGATCCGGAGTACTGCAACTTCGACTACCGGGACATGACGGAGTGGGGCCGCAAGATGTTCGTCACGCCCGGCGTGGTGGTGGACGGCAAGCTGGTCACCACCGACCTGGTGCAGATCAACCTGGGCATCCGGATCCTGCTGGGCAGCTCCTACTACGAGGACTGGGACGGCCAGGAGATCTTCGTTACCCATGATCCGTTGGGTAATCCGGTCGATCGCCGGCACCCGTGGAACCAGCACACCAACCCGAAGCCGCAGAAGCGCGATCTGGACGGTGGCAAGTACAGCTGGGTGATGTCGCCGCGCTGGTACGACGGCACCGACTACCTGGCGCTGGACACCGGTGGTGGCCCGCTGGCCCGGCTGTGGTCGACCGCGCTGGCCGGCCTGGTCGACATCGGCTACGTGCAGGCCACCGGCAGCAGCGTGCGGATCAACCTGCCCAAGACCATCCTCAAGCCGTCGGTCACGCTGGAGTGGAAGATCCCGCGGTGGAGCAACACGATCGAGCGCAACCGGGCCCGCACCTATTTCCAGGCCTACGCGGCCGCCTGTGCGCTGCACTTCGCCGAGCAGGCGCTGATCGAGATCCGAGCCGGCCGGACCAAGACCTGGGAGAAGTTCGACGTGCCCAGTGACAGCATCGGCTGCGGCTTCACCGAGGCGGTCCGCGGCGTGCTGTCGCACCACATGGTGATCCGGGACGGCAAGATCGCCAACTACCACCCGTACCCGCCGACTCCGTGGAACGCCAATCCGCGCGACGTCTACGGCACCCCCGGTCCGTACGAGGATGCCGTGCAGGGCCAGCCGATCTTCGAGGAGAACGACCGGGAACACTTCAAGGGCATCGACATCATGCGCACCGTGCGCAGCTTCGACCCCTGCCTGCCCTGCGGCGTGCACATGTACCTCGGCGGCGGGAAGACGCTGGAGACCCTGCACACGCCGAGTGGCTCAGTCATCCAGTAACCGGACGGCGGCCATGACCAGCAGCCAACCCGAGGTGGCCACCGCCGAGCAGGGCGAGGCGCCGCTCGAGCCGAACGCCGCGCAGGGCGAAGCGCTGCTTACCGCCGCTGCCGAGCGGATCGAGGCGCTACTCACCGCCAGCGCCGGAGCCGGCCCGCTGGCCCGCGAGCGCAGCGAGGAACTCGTCCGGACGGTCACCGACCTCTACGGGGCCGGGTTGCGGCAGCTGCTGGACCTGCTGTTCGCGCACGGCGTCCTCGACGAGGAGCTGCTGGCCGTGCTGGCCGCCGATCCGCTGGTCTCCGGCCTGCTGCTGATCCACGGCCTGCACCCGGAGGACGCCGAGGTCCGGATCGAACGGGCGCTCGCCAGCGTCCGTCCCTACCTGAACTCACACGGTGGTGACGTACAGCTGGCCGGCATCACCGACGACGGCGTGGTTACCCTGCGACTGACCGGTAGTTGCGACGGCTGCGCCTCGTCCGCGCAGACCATGCAGTTGGCCGTCGAGGGTGCGGTGCGGGACGCGGCACCGGAGATCGCCGGCATCGAGGTGCTGGCCGCCAGTTCGTCAAAGGTCATCCCGGTCAGCCAGTTGCGGGCTCGGACCGCCGAGGCCGGCGCGGGTTGGCGGTTGCTGCCGGACGTAGCCGGACTGACGACCAGTCGCGCGGAGCCGCGCGAGGTCGGGGGTCTTGCCGTCATCGTCTGTGCGGTCGGCAGCGAGCTGTTCGCGTTCCGCGACGGCTGTGGTGGTTGTTCGGCATCGCTGGCCGGCGCGCCGCTGCACCGCCGGCTCGGTGCCGGGCCCGCAACCGCGTTGCTGCGCTGCCCGTCCTGCGGTCTGCACTTCGACGTCCGGGCCGCCGGCCGGCCGGTCGAGGAAGCCGGCCAGCCGCTGCAGCCATTGCCGTTGCTGGTCAAGGACACCGGCGTGCAGATCGCCGTGCCGGTGCTGACATGAACTCGACCGGCCAACCGAACGGGCCGGCGCTGGCCGTGCTCAGGCGGCTCGCCTCGGCCCGGCCGGCACCGCCGGACTACCAGCGCTGCGAGATGTGCGGCGAGCAGATTCCGGACGAGCACTCGCACGTGGTGAACCTGCCAGCCGCAGCCTGATGTGCTGCTGCCGGCCGTGCACGCTGCTGTTCGCCTACGACGAGGCGCAACTGCGCTACCGGGCGGTCCCGGACGACTACCAGCGCCTCCCGGACCTGCCGACCGCGGTGTGGGACGAGTTGCAGATCCCGGTGGGGCTGGTGTTCCTGTTCCGCAACTCCAGCACGAACGGCACGGTGGCCTGCTATCCGGGCCCGGCCGGCGCGACCGAGTCCGAGTTGCCGCTGGAAGCTTGGGACGCGGTGATCGCCAGTCGGTCGGACCTGGCGCAGCTCCGGCCCGATGTCGAGGCGTTGCTGCTGCGCGCCCCGGGCGGCGGGCGGGACGGCCTCGAGTGCTACCTGGTCCCGATAGACCGCTGCTACGAGCTCGTCGGCCGGCTACGCCGGGTATGGCGCGGTTTCGACGGCGGCCAGCAGGCGCGCGCCGAACTCGAGAACTTCTTCACCGAGATCGCCGCGCGATCCCAGCGCAACGGCGCCGCACGGTCCCAGCGGGACGGAGACCGGCGATGACGGAGCTGGCGTTCACCGTGCTGGGCATCGAGCCGGAGCCGTACGCGACGACGCCGAACCTGATCGCCCGGATCGGCGTGCAGAACCGCGGCGACGATCCGGTGCATGCGATCGCGCTGCGCTGCCAGGTGCGGATCGAGCCACAGCGGCGCGGTTACGGCGACGTGGAGGAGGAACTGCTGCTGGACATCTTCGGGCGCCGGCCGCAGTGGCCCGACACCGTCCGGCCGTTTGTGTGGCTACACGCCGCCACGATGGTGCGCGGCTTCACCAGCGCGGCCGAGTTCGAGCTGCCGCTGGCCTGCAGTTATGACTTCGAGGTCGCGGCCAGCAAGTACCTGCACGCGCTGCGGGACGGCGAGCTGCCGCTGATCTTCCTGTTCAACGGGACGGTATTCGGCAACGTCGACACCGGTTTCGCGGTACGCCAGCTGTCCTGGGACAGCGAGGCCAGCTACCGGATGCCGGTGGCGGTCTGGCGTGCGCTGATGGAACAGCACTTTCCGGGCAGCAGTTGGCTGCGGCTGGGCCGGCGCGGCTTCGAGGCGCTGCAGCGGTACCGAACCACGCATGCCCTGCTGGATTGGGACGAAACCGTCGAGCAGCTGCTGCGGCAGGCGAGCGCGGCCGACAAGCCGGCGAACGGCAGCTCGCCGATCGGCAGCCCGGTGATCGGCAGCCAGCCGTGACCGCTACCGAGGCGCAGCTCGCGGCGGCCAGGTTGGTCGCCGATGCGGTGCTGTACGAGGGCTACCTGCTGTATCCGTACCGGGCGTCGTCGAGCAAGAACGCGGTGCGCTGGCAGTTCGGGGTACTCGGGCCGCCGGCCGCCGAACCGGGGATCGGCGAGCCGCCGGAGCTGTCCACCGAGTTCCTGCTGGAGGGCCGGCCGGCGCTGGCCGGGGCCGAGGTCCGGCTGAGCCTGCGGTTCCTGCAACTGCAGCATCGCCAGGTGGTCGACGCCGACGGCGAGCCGGTCGCTGAGCTCGAATGTGCCGGCAAACGCTGGTTGAGCTGGGACGAGGCGGTGGCCCAGGAGATCGAGCTCGGTCCGTTTTCGCCGGCCGAGCTACGGTCGGAACTGGTGATACCGGTGTCGGTGCCGGGCGGGGTCGAACGCGAGGAGCTGCCGGCGGGCGCGGGTGGGCTGGTGCGCGACCGGCTGCCGCTGACCGCCACCGTACGGATCCAGCTGACCGCGCGCCCCGGGCCGGAACTGGGCCGGCTGCGGGTGATCGTGCGCAACGGTACGTCAGGCCCGATCGCCGACCGGGATGCCGCGATCGCCCGGTCCCTGCTCGGCTGCCATCTGCTGGTGCTGACGACCGGCGCTCGATTCGTGTCGTTGCTGGAGCCCCCGGAGGCGGCAGCTGAGGCCGCCGCCGGTTGCGTCAACGAGCGGTGCTGGCCGGTGCTGGCCAGCCTCCGGAACGACGTGCTGCTGGTCTCGCCGATCATCCTCTACGACCACCCGGAGGTGGCCGCCGAGAGCGCCGGCCCGCTGTTCGACGCGACCGAGATCGACGAGATCCTCACGCTGCGGGTGATGACCATGACCGAGCGGGAGAAGGCTGAGGCGCGCGCCACCGACCCACACGCCGCGGCGATCATCGACCGCTGCGATGCGATGTCGGTGGCCGAGCTGCAGCGGCTGCACGGCGTGCTGCGGGATCCCTGGCCCGACTCGGCGATCCCCACCTGGACCGAGCCGGCGCAGCGTTCGGAAGACGGTACGGACGAGCCGGATGCGGCGCAGTTCGGCACGGACGGCAAGCCCTGGTGGGATCCCGGCGTGGACGGCTCGGTGTCACCGGGCACCGATGCGCTGCTGATCGACGGTGTCCGAGTGGCCAAGGGCAGCCGGGTCCGGGTGCGGCCCTGCCGTCGGGCGGACGCTCAGGATCTGTTCTTCGCCGACCAGGAGGCGATCGTCGCCGCGGTACTCGCCGACGTGGACGGCAACAGCCACGTCGCGGTGGTGTTGGTGGACGACCCGGCCGCCGAGCTGCACGAGTGGTACGGCCGATACCTGTACTTCGCGCCGGAGGAGTTGCAACCGTTGCCGGACCCGGTCAATCCGGTGTCCGTGACCGAGCAGGGGAGGACTGAACCATGGCAGCACTAGGAAGGCTCACCTCGCTGGTGATCCTGGCCGCGCTTGCCGGCGCCGTGCTGGTGGGCATCCGCTCGATACCCGACATCCAGCGCTACCTGCGGATTCGCAGCATGTGAGCAGGCCGGACGAGCCGATCGACCCGGACTCGCCGACCATGCCGGCCGGCGACCAGGGCGGATAGCCCGGACAGGGTCCCCGGCGGCTTTCCAAGGCGGCACCGCCCAGCAGTCAAGGAGCAGCGCGATGACCGAGATGTTCAAAGGCGAACCGGAACACGACCAGCCGACCCCGCCGTACGAGGGTCGGCAGGAGGAGGCTGACCTCGGCGGCGCCGACGAGGTCACCGAGGGCGGCGTCGGGGTGGGTGGTGCGCGGCGTCCGGCCGAGTCCGACGGCGAACCGGGCGAGCCGGATCCGGACCAGACACCGCGCGGCCCGCACGCCTCCCCGGCCGACGAACAGCCGGCCGAGCAGGCCGGTGGGGATGATCCGGGCGAGGCGGCCACCGGCCCGGCGCATCAGCCCGGCACCCGGCGCGGTGAAGATCGCTGATGTTCGGCGGACCGGTGGGCGGCATCGACGACCGAGTGCTGGTCGCCGGGATAGGCAACATCTTCCTCGGCGATGACGGCTTCGGTCCGGAGGTCGCTCGCCGGTTGGCCGGCCTGCCCAACCGATCCGACGTACGGGTCGTCGACTACGGCATCCGTGGCATGCACCTGGCCTACGACCTGCTCGACGGTTACCGGGCGCTGATCATCGTGGACCTCGTTCCGCACGGCGAGGTCGGCCAGGTGCGGGTGCTGCAGGTTGACCAACAGGATCTGGCCGGCGGAAGCTTCGACGCGCACGGTATGGATCCGGCTGCGGTGCTCGGCACGCTGGACGCGCTGGGTGGCAAGCTGCCGATCACCTACGTGGTCGGTTGCCGGCCGGTGACGGTGGCGGAGCAACTGGGCCTGTCCGAGCCGGTGACGGCCGCGGTGGACGTCGCGGTGTCGGCGGTGCTGGAGCTGCTCGCCGGCCCGCTCGCACCACCCGCTCGGCTCCGGCGGCGATTCACCGTGACCGGCATGGTGCAGGGGATCGGCTTCCGGCCGTACGTCTACGCGCTGGCCCGCGAGCACGGGCTGGCCGGCAGCGTGGCCAACACCGGCGCCGGTGTCGAGATCGAGGTGGAGGGAGCGCCGGACGACGTCGCCGCCTTCGGCCGGCGGCTGACCGAGCAGCCGCCGGCGCTCGCGGTGATCGTCGAGGTGACCCAGCAGCCGATGCCGGTCCGGGGTGGCACCGAGTTCAGCATCGAGGCGAGTGGGGCCGGACCGGCGCGTACCTTCGTCTCGCCGGATCTGGCCACCTGCGCCGACTGCCTGGCCGAACTGGCCGACCCGGCCGATCGCCGGTTCGGCTATCCGTTCATCACCTGCACCAACTGCGGACCGCGGTTCACCATCCTCACCGACCTGCCCTATGACCGTCCGAACACCACGATGGCCGGCTTTCCGATGTGCCCGCGATGCGCCGCGGAGTATGCCGACCCGGCCGACCGGCGCTTTCATGCCCAGCCGATCGCCTGTCCGGACTGCGGCCCGACCCTGCGATTGGACTGCGGCCCGACCCTACGGCTGGATGATGGTCTGATCAGCGCTGCCGCGCTGGAGGATGGCCTGACCGGCGCTGCCGCGTTGCAACAAGCCCGGTCGCTGCTGGAACAGGGCGCGATCCTCGCGGTGAAGGGCATCGGCGGCTACCACCTGGCCTGCGACGCCACCAACGAGGCCGCCGTGCAGACATTGCGCAAGCGCAAGGACCGCGGCGACAAGCCGTTCGCGGTGATGGTTGCCGACCTGGCCGGCGCCCAAGAGCTGGCCGAGGTCGACGAGCTGTCCGCCGCGCTGTTGAGCGGCCCTCGCCGGCCGATCGTGCTGCTGCCCAAGCGAGGCGGCGGGATGACCCAGCGAAGCCGGATGACCCAGCCAAGCGGGGTGACCCAGCTGGCCGAGCAGGTCGCGCCGGGCAACCCGGCTCTGGGCATCATGCTCGCCTACAGCCCGCTGCATCACCTGCTGCTCGGCGACCGGCCGCTGGTGATGACCAGCGGCAACCTCAGCGGCGAGCCGATCGTCATCGACGACGGGAACGCCCGGACCCGGCTGGCCGTCCTCGCCGACGCGTGGCTGTGGCATGACCGGCCGATCCACGTGCCGTGCGACGACTCGGTGACCCGGGTGGTCGATGGCGTCGAGTTACCGGTGCGCCGGTCCCGCGGTTACGCGCCGCTGCCGGTGGCGCTGGCCCAGCCGGTACCGCCGATGCTGGCGGTCGGCGGTGACCTGAAGAACACCATGTGCCTGGCCGAGGGGAGTTTCGCCTGGCTGTCCGGGCATATCGGCGACATGGACGAGCTGGCCACCTGGCAGGCGTTCACCACGGCCGAGCGGCATTTGGAGGAACTCAGCGGCATCCGCCCGGAGCTGTTCGCGGTGGATCGGCACCCGGCGTACCGGAGCACCCGGTGGGCGCTCGAGCGGTCGGCCGGCCGGCCGGTGGTCGCCGTACAGCACCACCATGCGCACATCGCGTCCTGCCTGGCCGACAACGGCACGGACGGACCGGTGATCGGGTTCGCGTTCGACGGCACCGGCTACGGCACGGACGGCGCGGTCTGGGGTGGCGAGGTGCTGGTGGCCGACCGGAGCTCCTTCAGCCGAGCTGCGCACCTGGGCTATGTGGCACTGCCCGGTGGGGACGCGGGGGTACGCAATCCCTGCCGGATGGCGCTGTCGCACCTGCGTGCCGCCGACGTGGACTGGGAGCCGCGGATCCCGTCGGTGGCCGCCTGCCCCGAGCGGGACCTGCTGGCCGTTCAACTGGACCGCGGCCTGAACTGCGTCGCCACATCCAGCATGGGACGGCTGTTCGACGCGGTGGCCTCGCTCGCCGGCATCTGTCACCGGGTCAGCTACGAGGCCCAGGCGGCGATGGAGCTCGAGGGCCGGTCGCGGAACTGGATCGACCAGTGCGGCCCGGGTTATCGGTTCGGCCCGGACTTCGACGCCGCGCCAGTCATCCGGCAGGTGGTGCGGGACGTGCTGGCCGGTGTCGATCCGGGACTGGTCGGTGCGCGGTTCCACCGCGCGGTGGCAGCTGTCGTCTGTGACCTCGCGGAGCGGCTGCGCACCGAAACCGGCTTGGACCGGGTAGCCCTGAGCGGCGGGGTCTTCCTGAACGCGTTGCTGCTCTCGCTGTGCGTGCGGCAGCTGACCGAGCGAGGTTTCCACGTGCTGCGCCACCGACAGGTGCCACCCAGCGACGCGGGGCTTGCCCTGGGTCAACTGGTGGTCGCCGCCGCGCAAGCCGGATCAGCGCAAGCCGCAGCGCAAGCCGAGTCAGCGCAGGCCGAGCCTGCGCCAGCCGAACGGGCGCCAGCCATACCCGCCGACAGAGGAGAGTAGCGATGTGTTTAGCCGTTCCCGGCAAGGTGATTTCCATCTGGGACCAGGACCAGACCCGGATGGCGACGGTGGACTTCGGCGGCGTGCAGAAGACGGTGTGCCTGGAGTTCGTGCCCGACATCGCGATCGGTGACTACACCGTCGTGCACGTCGGCTTCGCCCTGCAGCGACTGGACGAGGCATCGGCGCTGGCCACCCTGGCGCTGTTCCGCGAGCTGGGTGAGCTGGACCTGGAATTCGGCGACGCCTGGCAGCGCGCCGCCGCCGAGGCGGGAGCCAGCCCGCACAAGCAAGACCGAGGCGGAACCACGGAGGTGGCCTGAGATGAAGTACATCGACGAGTTCAACGATCCCGAGTTGGCGCAGCGGCTGCTGGACGATATCCGAGCCACCGTGACCCAGCCGTGGGCCATGATGGAGGTCTGCGGCGGCCAGACCCACTCGATCATCCGGCACGGCATCGACCAGCTGATCCCGGCGGAGTTGGAGTTGATCCACGGCCCCGGCTGCCCGGTGTGCGTGACACCGCTGGAGATGATCGACAAGGCGCTGGAGATCGCCAGCCGGCCCGAGGTGATCTTCTGCTCCTTCGGCGACATGCTGCGGGTGCCCGGCAGCAACCGTGACCTGTTCCGGGTGAAGAGCGAGGGCGGCGACGTGCGGGTGGTCTACTCGCCGCTGGACGCCCTGACCATCGCGCGGGAGAATCCCGACCGGCAGGTGGTGTTCTTCGGCATCGGGTTCGAGACGACCGCACCGCCGAACGCGATGACCGTCTACCAGGCCAAGCGGCTGGGCATCGCCAACTTCAGCCTGCTGGTCTCGCACGTCAAGGTGCCGCCGGCCATCGAGGCGATCATGCAGTCGCCGTCCTGCCGGGTGCAGGCCTTCCTCGCCGCCGGCCACGTGTGCAGCGTGATGGGCACCGCCGAATATCCTTCGCTGGCCGAGAAGTACCAGGTGCCGATCGTGGTGACGGGCTTCGAGCCGCTGGACATCCTGGAGGGCATCCGGCGCACCGTGCAGCAGCTGGAAGCCGGTGAGCACACCGTGGACAACGCCTACGGCCGGGCGGTTCCAGCCGAGGGCAACCCGGCCGCCCAGCGACTGCTCGCCGACGTCTTCGAGGTCACCGACCGGTCCTGGCGCGGGATCGGCATGATCCCGGACAGCGGCTGGCGGCTGGCTCCGAAGTACCGCGACTACGACGCCGAATATCGCTTCATGGTGTCGGAACTGACGACCGCCGAGTCGACCGAGTGCCGCAGCGGAGAGGTGTTGCAGGGGCTGATCAAGCCGCACGAGTGTGCCGCCTTCGGCACCGTCTGCACGCCACGCAACCCGCTCGGCGCGACGATGGTCTCCAGCGAGGGTGCCTGTGCCGCGTACTACCTCTACCGCAGGCTGCAGCCGGCGCGCGGCGAGGTGACCAACGTTGGCTGACCAACCGCCGCTGGACATCACGGGCTGGTCCTGCCCGCTGCCGCTGCGCGACTCGCCGACGATCGTGATGGGCCACGGCGGCGGCGGTCAACTGTCCGCCGAACTGGTCGAGCACCTGTTCCTGCCGGCGTTCGCGAACCCCACCCTGGCCGGCCTCGCCGACTCGGCGGTGCTCACCATCGGCGGTGCCCGGCTCGCCTTCTCCACCGACTCGTTCGTGGTACGTCCGCTGTTCTTTCCCGGCGGGTCGATCGGCGACCTCGCGGTGAACGGGACGGTGAACGACCTGGCCATGAGTGGTGCCCGGCCGATGTATCTGTCCTGCGCGTTCATCCTGGAGGAGGGCACCGAACTGGCCACCGTCGGCCGGATCGCGGCGGAGCTGGGCAAGGCCGCCGAGGCAGCCGGCGTGCAGATCGCCACCGGCGACACCAAGGTGGTCGATGCCGGACACGGCGACGGCGTCTACCTGAACACGGCCGGCATCGGCCTGGTACCGGCCGGTGTCGACATCCGGCCGCAGCGAGCCACCCCGGGCGACGTGGTTGTCGTCAGCGGCGAGATCGGCAGCCACGGCATCGCCATTCTGAGCGTCCGGGAGGGTTTGGAATTCGGCACCGCGATCGTCAGCGACACCGCGCCGCTGACCGGCCTGGTGAACGCGATGTTGGCGGTGACCACCGACCTGCACGTCCTGCGGGATCCCACCCGGGGTGGGCTGGCCACCTCGCTGAACGAGATCGCCCGAGCGGCCGGTGTCGGCATCGACCTGGTCGAGAGCTCGGTGCCGGTGCCACCCGCGGTGGCCAACGCATGCGGCCTGCTCGGACTCGATCCGATGTACGTGGCCAACGAGGGCAAGCTGGTCGCCATGGTGCCGCGCGAGTCGGCCGATGAGGTGCTGGCCGCGATGCGCGAGCACCCGCTCGGCCGGTCGGCCAGCATCATCGGTGAGTGTGTCGAGGAGCATCCGGGAATGGTCACCGCCCGCACCACCTTCGGCGGCACCAGGGTGATCGACGTCCCGGTGGGGGAGCAGCTGCCTCGGATCTGCTGAGGCCCGTCACTTCAACAGACTCAGCGGCTGGCCGCTTTCTTGTACTGCAGTACCGACAGCGGGATGAACACTGCGAGCAGCAGCACCACCCAACCCAGCGTGTAGAGCACCGGATGTTGCAGCGACCAGTAGTGCGGCACCTGCGCGTTCGGGGTCGTGTTGCCGAACAGGTCGCGCGCCGCCTGGGTCACCGAGGAGACCGGGTTCCAGTTCGCCACCGCTTTCAGCGGGCCTGGGAAGTTGTTGGTCGGCACGAAGGTGTTGGCGACGAAGGTCAGCGGAAAGATCACCATGAACGAGGCGTTGTTCACCACCTCGGGGCTCGGCACCAGCAGCCCGATCCACGCCATGATCCAGGAGATGGCATAGGCGAACAGCAACAGCAGCAGGAAGCCGGCCACCGCCTCGCCGACCGAACTGCGAATCCGCCAGCCGACCAGCAGCCCGGTTATCGACATGATGATGATCACCAGCACGTTGTTGCCGACGTCGCTGCTGGTACGTCCGACCAGCACCGCCGACCGGGACATCGGCAGTGACCGGAAGCGGTCGATGATGCCCTTCTTGATGTCGTCGGCGAGCCCGGCACCGGTGATGGTGGCCCCGAAGATCACGGTCTGGGCGAAGATGCCGGGAATCAGGAACTCCCGATAGCTGGTGCCCGGCACGCTGATCGCGCTGCCGAAGACGTAGGCGAACAGCAGGATGAACATGATCGGCGACAGGGTGGTGAAGACCAGCAGATCCGGCACCCGCTTGATCTTGATCAGGTTCCGCTTGGCGACGACCGCGCCGTCCAGCAGGGTCTTGGCCGCGGTCATCGATTGGCCCCCTGTGGTTGCGGCTCCGGTTCCGGTTCGGAGCGATGGCCGGTCAACTGCAGGAAGACCTCGTCCAGGGTTGGTCGGCGCAACGCGACGTCGAGCACCACGATCCCCTCCGAATCGAGCCGGTGCACCGCATCGACCAGCGTCGCCGAACCGCCGCTGACCGGACCGATCAGCCGGCGGGAGTGCTGATCGACGTCGACCGGGCCGTCCGCGAACCGCTCCAGCACCTGCCTCGCGCGACCGAGATCGCTCGCCTCGGCAAGGGTGATCTCGATCCGGGCACCGCCGGCCTGGTCCTTGAGCTGCGCCGCGGTGCCCTGGGCGATGGCCCGGCCGTGGTCGATCACCAGGATGTTGTCGGCCAGCCGGTCGGCCTCCTCCAGGTACTGGGTGGTGAGCAGCAGGGTGCTGCCGCCGCGCACCAGGTCGACGATCACGTCCCACATGTCGTTGCGGCTACGCGGATCCAGCCCGGTGGTCGGCTCGTCCAGGAACAGCACCGGTGGCCGGGCGACCAGCGCGCCGGCTAGGTCCAGCCGCCGCCGCATGCCGCCGGAGTACGTCTTCACCGGCCGATCCGCCGCGTCGGCCAGGCTGAACTGGTCGAGCAGTTCGCGGGACCGGTGCCGGGCGTCGGCTCGGGACAGCCCGTACAGCCGGCCGACCATCTGCAGGTTCTCATAACCGGTCAGGTACTCATCCACCGCCGCGTACTGGCCGGACAGGCCGAGTTTGGCCCGCACCTTGCCGGGTTGGTTGATCACGTCCAGGCCGGCCACGGTGGCGCTGCCCGCGTCCGGCTTCAGCAGCGTGGTGAGGATCCGCACAGCGGTGGTCTTGCCGGCGCCGTTCGGCCCGAGCAGGCCCAGGATGGTGCCTTCCGGCACGGCCAGATCCAGCCCGTCCAGGGCTCGCAGCCGGCCATAGGTCTTGACCAATCCGCTCGCGGTGATGACTTCAGCCATAGGACGCACGCTAGAGCACCCCACCGACAGTTGCCGCTCAATATTCGCGGGTAGCGCAACACCGGTGGCCTGCTCGAGGCACTCGTACGGTTTGGCCTAACTTGGAGGGACCGCAGGTGGACAGCGACCTCGGGCGAGCAGAACGAGGCGAGCATGGCAGGAGAGAACGAGCCGCTGCGCAAGCGGCCGGCGGGGATGACCGATGCCACGGTGTCGGCGCTGGGCAAGCTGTCCGAGGCGCTGGAGACGGTGGAGTACGCCCGGGGCCAGCTGTATGAGTTCCACCGCCGATCCGGCACCGCCGACCGGTTGCTGCAGGAGGCCTGCGAGGAACTGGCGACGGCCGGGCACACGGAGCTGGTCGACGAGCTCAACCGGGAACTGGTCGGCCGGAACGTATTGCCCGGCATGTGGACCTTCCAGCTGATCGAGGCGTACGAGGAGCAGTACTGGTCGGTGTTCCGCGAGTTGGAGGAGCGGGCCCGGACCATGCTCGGCGCGCCCCGGCATCTCTACGAGGCCGAGATGAAGTACCGCGAGCAACACTCCTGACGCGTCGGAGTCGGCGCTATCGCAGCACGCCGGTTGCCACGATCAGCGCGACGTTGACGGCGGCACAGCCGATGATCGCCTGGAAGACGGTGGCCGGCCGACCTCGCGCGGCGGCCCGAGCAGCCAGGGTCAGCACCGCGGCGACCGCTCCCAGACCGATCGCGGTCGGCCAGCCCGGCCGGACCCATAGCAGCAGCGCGCTCGCCAGCAGGCTGGCCGCGGCGGCGCCGCCGGTCGCGCCCCGGACGCCGGCCTGCTGCGGCAGCCCGCGCACGCCGGCGGCGAGGTCGTCGGCGATGTCGGGCAGCACGTTGGCGTAATGCGCCGCCGCGCCGATCAGCGCGGCCGCCAATACGATGCGGTACGGCGGCAGGTGCGGATGGGCCAGCGCGGTGGTCGCGATGACCGGCAACGCGCCGAAGGCGAACAGGTAGGGCAGCACCGACAGCACGCCGGCCTTCAACCGATAGTTGTACAGCCAGCCGGCGCCGACCGCTGCCAGGTGCACCAGGCCGGGCCGCCAACCGAGCGCGAGTGACAGCGGCACCGTCAGCAGCACCGCGATCAGGCAGGCGGTCCGCAGTTCGGCGATGGTGAGCCGGCCGGTGGCCAGCGGCTTGTCGGAGCGGTGCGCGGTCGAGTCCCGGCCGCGGTCGATCAGGTCGTTGGACCAGCCGATGGACAGTTGACCGGTGAGGATCGCCGCCGCGCCGGTCAGGCAGGTCAGTACGGTATTGCCCGCACTGACGAACAGCACGGTGGTGAGCGTGGTGACTGCCACGGTTGGTTCCGGATGGCAGGCCCTGACCAGCGCGCGCGTCCGGTCGGCCATGCCGAGAGCGCGCGGCGGATTGCCCACGCGGCTGAGCATAAGCGTTGGTCGGCGCAGCCGAGCGGGGGCTCGTCGGCGAAGCAGAGCGGCAGCCCGAGAGTAGCCAAGCACGGTGCTGGTCCGGCCGGCCGACATACGCTGGGTCGATGACGACCATCGCCGCCGCCCGTGGAGTGCTGGCCGAGCATCGATATCCGCAGCATGAACTGACCGAGGCGTTCGCCCGTGTATGTGCCGGAACGGCCCGAGAGTCGGCCCTGTTGCGCAGATTTCATCGCAGCACCAAGGTGAACACCCGCTACCTCGCGCTGCCGCTGGAGCAGACCTGCGCGCTGACCGATTTCGGCGCCAAGAACGACGCGTTCATCACGCACGGCACCCGGCTCGGCGCGGACGCGCTGACCGCGGCGCTGGACGAGGCCGGAGTGCGACCGGACGAGGTGGATCTGATCGTGTTCACCACGGTGACCGGCGTAGCTGCGCCGTCCCTCGATGCCCGGATCGCGAGCCGGGTGGGTTTGCGGCCGGACGTCAAGCGGATCCCGATGTTCGGGCTGGGCTGCGTGGCCGGTGCCTCCGGCATCGCCCGATTGCACGATTACCTGGTCAGCCGGCCGAACCAGGTGGCGGTGCTGGTCTCGGTGGAACTGTGCTCGCTGACCGTCCAGCACAACGACCGGTCGGTGGCCAACATGGTGGCCAGTGGATTGTTCGGTGATGGCGCGGCGGCGGTGGTGGCGGTCGGCACCGAGCGGGCTGCCGGGATCGACGGCCCGCAGGTGGTCGACTCGCGCACCCACCTGTACCCGGACACCGAACGGACGATGGGCTGGGACATCGGCAGTACCGGCTTGAAGATCGTCCTCGATGCCGAGGTGCCGGTGCTGGTCGAGCAGTACCTGCGACAGGACGTGCAGACGCTGCTGCAGGCGCACCGGCTGTCACTTCCCGAGGTGGCGGGTTGGGTCTGCCATCCCGGCGGCCCCAAGGTGATCGAGGCCATCTGCAGCACGCTGGATCTCGAGCCGGAGGCGCTGGAGATCACCTGGCGATCGCTGGCCGAGGTGGGCAACCTGTCGTCCTCTTCGGTGCTGCACGTGCTGGCCGACACCATGGACAAGCGCAGTTTCGAGCCGGGCAGCCCGGGCGTGCTGATGGCGATGGGGCCCGGGTTCTGCAGCGAACTCGTGCTGCTGCGCTGGTAGCCGTGCTCGCCTACACGCTGCTGATCCTCGCGGTCGGCCTGGAGCGGCTGGCCGAACTCGTTGTGTCGCAACGGAATCTGGCCTGGAGCCGGGCTCGCGGCGGGGTCGAGTCGGGTGCCGGGCACTACCCGGTGATGGTGCTGCTGCACACCGGCCTGCTGGCCGGCTGCCTGCTGGAGGTCTGGCTCGGCCACCGGCCGTTCTTGCCTGCGCTGGGCTGGCCGATGCTCGCCGTCGCACTGCTGTCGCAGGGATTGCGCTGGTGGTGCATCGATGTTCTCGGGCACCAGTGGAACACCCGGGTGGTGATCGTGCCGGGTGCCGGCCGGGTCACCGGCGGACCGTACCGGTTCTTCTCCCATCCGAACTACGTCGCGGTGATCGCCGAAGGCATCGCGCTGCCGCTGGTGCACACGGCGTGGTTGACCGCGTTGGCCTTCACCGTGTTGAACGCCGGGCTGCTGACGGTACGGATCCGGGTGGAGAACCGGGCGCTGGCCGGGCTGAGCTCCGCAACGGCCGCCGCGTGATCGACGTCGTGGTGGTCGGCGGCGGCCCGATCGGCCTGGCGACCGCGCTGTACTGCCACCGGGCCGGGCTCAGCGTGCGGGTGCTCGAGCAGCGGGCCGGGCCGATCGACAAGGCGTGCGGCGAGGGGTTACTGCCCGCCGCCGTGCGGGCGCTCACCGAACTGGATATCCGGCCGGCCGGCTGGGACATCGCCGGCATCCGGTATCTGGACGCAATGCATTCGGTGGACGCCCGGTTTCGAGGAGGCCTCGGGCGCGGGGTGCGCCGGACCGAGCTGCACGCGGCACTGTGCTCGGCGGTGCTCGGTGCGGGAATCGTGGTGGAACAACGCCGGGTGGAGGAGATCAGCCAGGACGAGCGGTCGGTGACGGTGGCCGGACACCAAGCGCGATACTTGGTCGCGGCCGACGGCCTGCACTCGCCGATCCGCCGCCAGCTCGGGCTGGACCGGCCGAGCCGCCGGACGCCACGCTGGGGGCAGCGGCAGCACTTCGCCGTCGCGCCGTGGACGCATCTGGTCGAGGTGCATTGGAGCCCGGATGCTGAGGCGTACGTGACGCCGACCGGTCCGAATCAGGTCGGCGTGGCACTGCTATCCGGCCGACGGCAGCCGTATCGCGAGTTGTTGCAAGGCTTTCCTCAGCTGCTGGACCGACTGCCGAACACCGGCGAGGCAAGCGTGCTCGGCGCCGGGCCGCTGCGGCAGCGGGTTGCGGCGCGGGTGGCCGGCCGGGTGCTGCTGGCCGGTGACGCGGCGGGTTACGTCGATGCGCTGACCGGGGAGGGGCTGTCGATCGGGCTCGTCACCGCACAGCGCCTGGCCGCGTGCCTCGCCGCCGACCGGCCGGCTGACTACGAGCGGGCCTGGCGGCAGCAGACCCGCCGCTATCGGACGCTGACCGAGGGCCTGATCCTCGCCGCGGGCAACCGACTGAGCCGGCCGCTGATCGTCCCCGCCGCGACCCGATTGCCTCGGCTTTTCGGCACGATCGTGCACCAACTCGCAGCCGACTAGCTCGTCGCGACCCCGACTCGACGAATTCCTGGGAACCTTCTGGGTCGTCATGCGTCTACTGCCGTGACAATCGTGTGCGACTCGCTATGGCGATCGGCCAGGTGGGGGGAGATCCGTGCAAGCAGGGACGCCCACGACCGAGCTCGGCTTCGAGGAGCTCTACCGTGCTCACTGGCACGGCATGGTCCGGGTCGCGATATTGCTCGTCGACGACATCGAGAGCGCCAAGGACTGCGTCCAGGACGCGTTCCTCGGGCTCTACGGCAGACCGTTGCGCAATCCCGAGGCCCAGCTCGCCTATCTGCACAAGTCGGTCGTCAACGCCGCGCGTTCGATGCTGCGCCGGCGTGGGACGGTCCGACGCCATCTGCGTAACGCGGAGCTCGAGGCCGTGCAGGCCGCCGACCATTCGGTGCTGGTCAGCGCCGAACATGCGGACCTGATGGCGGCGCTGCGCCAGCTGCCGCAACGACAGCGAGAGGTGCTGGTGCTGCGCTACTGGTCGGGCCTGGCCGAGGCCGAGATCGCCGCCGCGCTCGGCATCCGGCCCGGCACGGTCAAATCCGCTGCCAGCCGAGCCCTCACGGCGCTGGAGACCAAACTGGGAGATCTGCGATGACCATGCCGCCCCGCCGAAGCGACACAGAGGTCCGGTTGGTCGCGGCGCTGACCGACACCGCCCGCCGGTACCTGCCGGACGCAACGGTTCCGCCGCCACTACCCCTTTCCGCCTCGCCGGACCACTCACCCGGCCGGATCAGGTCCTGGGTGGTGCCCGTGCTGGCGGCGGCCCTCGTCGTCGCGGTCACCGTCACCGCTCTGGTCATGACCAACCGCGGCCGGCATTACTCCGCGCCGCCGGCCGGCACCGGGCCGGGAACGGTCGTCACCTTGCGCGCGAGGACCCACGGCCTCAGCGCGGCGGACCTGAGCAAGGCCCGGCGGATCATCGAGGCGCGGGCGGCCGGGTTGGGCGCGAACGACGCGAACGTCAAGGTAACCGGACCGAATGAAATCACCGCGTGGCTGCCCGGGTTGGCCGCTAGTGATGTCACCGACTTGGGAGCCGTCGGAGACTTGCAATTGCGTCCATTGGTCATCGGGGCGTACGGGCCGGCGACTTCGCAGCCCGCCGGCCCCACGGCGGCGACGGGTGGCGCGCGGCGCACGGTGGATCCATTCAGCTCATTGGGCTTTCCGCCGCCAACCGACACTGCGGCCTGGCGCGCGCTCAGCACCGTCCAGCAAAATGCCGTGCAGGACATGTTGGAACGTTGGGATTGCGCCAATACGGCGCCTTATCGGGCCGACGCGCTGACCGTGCTGTGTGAGCCGGACGGGAGGATGAGGTATCTGTTGGGGCCGGCCATCGTCGCCAGTAAGGATGTTCAGTCGGCGGAGGTCACCGCTTACCCTGGGCCGGCCGCCTGGCAGCTCTCCGTCGACCTGAAGGCTGCCGGACAGCAACGGTGGACGAGCTACACGGCGCAGCACAACGAGCAGGTGCATCCCGACGATCCTGCGAACATCTGGGTTGCAACCGTGGACGGCAAGCTTGTCCAGTCACACGGCACCCGGAAGGCCGTTAACGGCGCTCCTGCCATCTGGTACACCCCCGACCAGCGGAGCGAGACTCGGCTGGCCGCCAACCTGATCGGCGGCGTGCTGCCGGCGCCGTTCGACGTGGTTTCGGCAACCAGCCGTTAGCGGTGCCGCACCCAAACGTTGGCCTCGACGTAGGTTCCGAGGTTCTGCTCCCGGTCAACGTACAGGGTGCTCAGCCCGTTCGGGATCACGTAGTGGCCGGTGGACGGAAGGCTCAGCCCGGTCCAGTTCTCCCACTCGGCGACAGTGCCGGTCATCACCTGCGAGTGCGCAGCGGTGGCGAGAATGGTTCCGCCGGTACGAACATGGGTCCGCAGCCACGGGTCGAGTGGCAGCCCGTCCGGACGCCGCCAGCCGGCGAAGGTCTCGATCGGGGTCAGCGGGTAGGCCGGCTTCAGGGTCGGCCGGACCGGGGCGAGCACCCGCGGCAGGGTTGACGCGGCGGGCAGGTCGCGCAGGGCGACTATCAGCTCACGAGCCACGCCCCGCCGGGCCAACTCCCGATTGACGATGCCGCCGCAGATGACGAAGGTGTCCGGCTGCTCGCCGCGTTCGCGGAGTTCGACCGCGCGCCGGGTGGTATCGGTGTAGCCCGAGGGCAGGTCGGTCAGCTCGCCGTTCCAGCGAACGGGTACGCCCCAGCCTGTGGCCGCCGGTCGACCGGCTTCGTCCACCAGCATGATGTCGAACTCACCGAACCATTCGCGGACCCGGCCGATGTAGGCCTTGGCCACCGGATCGGCCGTGATGAACGGCGGAAACGCATCCCTGAACAGCGGCTCCAGTTGCTCGTCCGGCCAGTCCCGAGCATCGAACCTCTCGACCTGGTACGTCATCCCTTCGGACGCTTGTCGACGAGCCTCCGGGCCTTGCCCATGGAGTGCTCGATGGTGTCCGGTCCGAGCACCCGCACCGCAACCGAAACCCCGATCCGGTCCTTCACCCGCTGCTCCAGCAGCCGCCCGGCCGCCTCCCGCGACTCGGGCCCGACCCCGTCGCGGCATTCCACCAGCACGGTCAACTGGTCCAGCCGGTCGGGCCGTTCCAGCACGCACTGGAACTGCGGGGCCAACGAGTCGATGCCGAGGATCAGCTCCTCGATCTGGGTGGGGAACAGGTTCACCCCGCGCAGGATGATCATGTCGTCGCTGCGTCCGGTGATCTTCTGCATCCGCCGCATGGTGCGCGCCGTTCCGGGCAGCAGCCGGGTCAGGTCGCGGGTGCGGTAGCGGATCACCGGCATCGCATGCTTGGTCAGCGAGGTGAAGACCAGCTCGCCCTCCGCGCCGTCCGGCAACACCTCGCCGGTAACCGGGTCGATGATCTCGGGATAGAAGTGATCCTCCCAGATGTGCAGGCCGTCCTTGGTCTCCACGCACTCCTGGGCGACTCCTGGTCCCATCACCTCGGACAGCCCGTAGATGTCGACCGCGTCGATGCCGAGCCGGCTCTCCAACTCGCCGCGCATCTGCTCGGTCCACGGCTCGGCACCGAACACCCCGATCCGCAAAGAGGATTGAACCGGTTCCAGGCCGGATCGCTCCATCGCATCGAGGATCGTGAGCATGTACGACGGGGTCACCATGATCACGTCCGGCTCGAAGTCGGTGATCAGCTGCACCTGCCGCTCGGTCATGCCGCCGGACATCGGGATCACCGTGCAGCCCAGCCGCTCCGCTCCGTAGTGCGCACCCAGCCCGCCGGTGAACAGGCCGTACCCGTAGGCGACATGCACCCGGTCACCCGGCCGCACCCCGGCCGCCCGCAGCGATCGTGCCACCAGGTTCGCCCAGGTCTCGACGTCGGCGGCGGTGTAGCCGACCACCGTCGGCCGGCCCGTGGTGCCGGACGACGCATGGATCCGGGACACCTCGGCGCGAGGTACCGCGAACATCCCGTACGGATAGTTGTCGCGCAGATTCGCCTTGCCGGTGAAGGGGAATCGCGCCAGGTCGGCCAGCTCCCGCAGGTCGTCCGGATGCACGCCGGCGGCGTCGAAGGCCTTTCGGTAGTGCGGCACGTTGGCATACGCGTGCCGCAGCGACCAGCGCAGCCGGGAAAGCTGCAACGCCGCGAGCTCGTCCCGCGACGCCGTCTCGATCGCTTCCAAGCCGTCCGGCACGGACATCTGACGCTGAACCTCCGTTACCGAACACCCGTTCGGGTATTGTCGAGTCTGCCGCACCCGCTACCGCGTAGACAAGCGCCTAGCCGGACTCGATACCCAGTACGTCGGTCGCTGGACGGATCACCCATTGACGCTCCAATACCGGTGGAGCAGGCTGATCGTCGATGATTCGAGGATATCGAAATGCCGATGGTCGATATCTGTAGGTGACATTCGAAGCTGGTGCAGACAGATGGCCCACGACCCCGACAATCTCTTCCGGTCCCCGATCATCGGTGATCTGGAGTTGCCCGCCGACGGCTCGGGTGATGGCGCGACCGGCGCGGCCGACGACCGCCAGGTGCCGATGCTGGTCGAACTGAATGTCCGCTATCCGGGCGGCCTGGATGCCGTCCGCCGCTCGTTCTACGAGCTGTGGTCTGAGTTCGAGGAGCGAGCGGGAGGGTCCTGGCCCGACGAGCTGACTTCGGTGAGCACGGTCCAGCCACCGGTGCCGAATGGGCTGGCGATCATCGCACCCAAGCTGTACCAGTGTGTCCTGTCCCGGTCGCAGGTACACGAGCTGGTCGAGCGCGATCGGCAGCAAGCCCGGGCTGCCCGCAGCCTGCCCACGATCTTCCGGGTATGGCCCGACTACACCCTAACGCCCCAGATAGATCGCTCGGCGCCCACAGTCAAGGCAGATGCGGCTTGGCGGTCTTACGACGCGCGCGGCCGCAACATCGTCTGGGCGGTCATCGACAGCGGCATAGATGCCTCTCACCCGCACTTCGCCGGCCTCGAGCTCGGTGCCGAGGGTCGGGGTGAGGATCAGCTAAAAGGCCTGACCAGTGGGCTGCACCGCGACTTCAGCTACCTGGTGAATCCGGACGATCCAGCACGGCCGGCCGGCTCGAACGACCCCCCACCGTCGAATGCCACGGCGCTGCAGGATGATGCCGGCCACGGCACACATGTCGCTGGCATTATCTCCGGCTGCACACCGGACGGCATGAAGCCGAGGGTGGCCTCCTCGAACGATCCCGTCGACGGCGGGTTCGTCTCACGCGAGCACGCCACGGTGCTGTCCGGCATGGCGCCGGCCTGCGAACTCGTGAGCCTCAAGGTGATGCGACGCACCCGGCAGGGCACCTGGATCACCTCCTCGGCGGCGGTCATCCGGGCCCTCACCTACCTGCGCACCGAGGTGAACATCGACCCGGCACTGCTCCGAGTGCACGGCGTGAACATGAGCCTGGGCTGCGAGTGGAAGCCGGAGCAGTACGCGGCCGGCCAGTCGCCGCTCTGTCAGAGCGTGAACCAGCTTGTGGCATCCGGCGTCGTGGTGGTGGTATCGGCGGGCAACTACGGCGCCCGCACCACCGTCGGCGACACGGCGAACACCTCGGCCAGCATGGGCTCGATCACTGAGCCCGCGCATGCCGAGGACTGCATCGCGGTCGGCTCGACTCACCGGGACGCTCCGCACGCCTTCGGTGTCACCTGGACCTCGGGCAAAGGCCCGACGCTCGACGGGCGGCTCAAGCCGGACGTCGTGGCACCCGGCGAGTGGATAGCGTCAGCGGCCACCGGCAGGATCCGCGCGGCGGCGGGCCTGGATCCACAACCTGGCATGGCCGCTCCGGCGAGCTTGCTGACCTACGCCGAGCAGTCGGGAACGTCCATGGCGGCGCCGCACGTCTCGGGGGTCATCGCAGCCTTCCTGTCCGCCCGGCCCGAATTCATCGGCCGGCCGCGGCAGGTCAAGGAACTGCTGGCCCGCAGCGCCACGGACCTCGGCCGGGAACGCTACGCCCAGGGTGCCGGGCTGATCGATCTCATGCGGATGCTGGCCAACGTCTAGAGAGGGAATCGTCATGGATGCTCTGGCAACCGGTGAACCGATATGGGAACTGCACTACGACGAACACGGAGCACTGACGGCACCGACCGAAGCCGACTTCCTGGATGAGGTCATCAACCAGGAAGTGACGGATCTGTTCATGTTCAGCCATGGTTGGGGCACTTCGCAGGACAGTGCGCGAGGCCTGTACCAGGACATGTTTCCGCTGATCCGGGACGCGGCCAGCAACTTGGGTAGTGCGAAGATCGGCTTCGTCGGGATCTACTGGCCGTCGCTGTGGTTTCCGCCGACCCCGGCCACGCCGCCGCCGGCGGTCGGCAGTACTCATGCGAGCGAGGGTGCCGTGGTTGACCTCAGCGCCGGAACCGCCCAAGTCTCCGGCGCCGAGATCGCGAGCGCGCTGTCGCCAGGGTTCGCCGATCCGGCGCAGCGGGACGCCATCACGCGGATCGGCGAACTGATCGACGAGGGCCTGGCCGCGGCCGATGCGGGTGAGCCGGACGCGGCCCAGGAGCAGCGGGTCGATGAGATCCATGACCTGATCACGAGCCTGGTGCCACCCGCGCCGGACGGCGAGGTCGAGGATTCCGGCGAGACCGCTTCGCTGTTCGCCGACCCGAAGATCGCATTAGAAGGGGCGGCTGACGCGTTCGGCAGCGCCCCGGCGGGCTCCTCGACCCAGGGCGTCGGTGACTGGTTCAAGAAGGCGTTCAACGGCGCGAAGGACACCGTGCGAGTGCTGTCCTACACGGTGATGAAGGCGCGTGCCGGCGACATCGGCCGCACCGGCCTGGGGCCGCTGCTGGCGAGGCTGCACGCCCGGTCCTCCGCCGTGCGGGTGCACCTGATCGGGCACAGCTTCGGTGCCCGTCTGGTGTCCTTCGCGCTGGCGGGGATCGACGACGAGGCGGATAGTCCGATCGCGTCGCTGGTGCTCCTGCAGGGTGCGTTCTCACACTGGGCGTTTGCGCACGCGCAGGACAATCCGTTCGGCGAGCCCGGTGCGCTGAACGCCTTCCCCGACCGCGTCCACGGGCCCATGGTGGCCACCTTCAGCAGCTACGACTGGGCCGTCGGAGTCTGGTATCCCCGGGCCTCCTTCCTGGCCCGGCAGGATGCTGAGGCAGCGACCACGGGCCGCTGGAAAGGTCTGGGCGCGGATGGATTCCAGGCCGTCAACCCGTTGGCCGACCTCACCATGCCGGCAAACGGCAGCGCCAATTACGGCCTGGAACCTGGCACCTTCTATCGGGTAGACGCCGGCGCCGTCATCAACAACGTCGAGGATGATCGCTTCTCCGGCGCTCACTCGGACATCCGAAAGCCGCCAGTGGCGCAGCTCGTCGCCGCCGCGGCGCTGGGGTGATGTTGTTCCCAACCACCGCCCCGTGAGGCTATTACCGAACGCCCGTTCGGGTATTGTCGAGTCTGCCGCACCGCTACCGCGAGACAAGAACGGCAGGCCATGAGTTCTCCGGACCAACCCGCCACCCCGAGCCCGGCACCGATCAACGGATCGACTCCGCATCCCGGCCGGCCGGGGCCGGTGAAGCGCGGTCGTCCGGGTTACGACCTGGACAGCCTGCTCACCGTGGTGGTGGCGGTCTTCAACGAGCGCGGCTACGACGGCACCTCGATGGAGGACCTGTCGGGCCGGCTCGGCATCGGCAAGTCCTCCATCTACCACCATGTCGAATCCAAGGAGCAGCTGCTCCGGCTTGCACTGGACCGCGCGCTGGATTCGCTGTTCGCCATCACCGTCGAGCCCGGCGTGGTGGACGGCCCAGCCATCACCCGGCTCGAACACCTGGTTCGCCGAGCGATCGAGGTGCTGATCGCCGAACTGCCCTACGTCACCCTGCTGCTACGGGTACGCGGCAACACCGGCACCGAGCAGCGGGCGTTGGAACGCCGGCGGGAGTTCGACCGGTTCGTCAGCGACCTGGTCGGCCAGGCAGCCGCCGACGGTGACCTGCGCGCCGACATCGACCCGGGCCTGGCCAGCCGGCTGCTGTTCGGCGCCGTCAACTCGATCATCGAGTGGTACCGGCCCGAGCGCGGCGCGCACACCACGGAACTCGCCGACGCGATGATCAAGATGACCTTCGCCGGCCTGCGCACCCACTGAACCCGCCGCTGCGGACCCACTAGGCCATCTGCCGAGCCCGACACGAGGTGTCAAACCGGGTCAAACCGCAAGCTGACGGCTCGGCCGAACCAGGCCGAACACTCAGGTGCGCCGCCCGGCCGGTCGATGAATCAATTACAAGCCGCCCGGCCGTGTCGGATTGACCGGCCGGGTGGTTTAACCCAGTATTAGCGCGATCACGCTGCGCTCACGGTCAGGAGCAGTACGTGCACAGACGAAATACCCGTCTGGCTGCACCGCTGGCCATCTCGCTGGTCCTGCTCGGCGCCGTCGTCCTGCCACCGGTCTCCACCCATGCGGCCACCGGGCCCGCCATCACCGTCGCCAAGCAGGCCCCGGCGACCGTGCTGTCCGGCCAGCCGATCGGCTACACGCTGACTGCCAGCAATCCAGCCGGCACCGGCGCGCAGCCGGAGTACAACGCCAGCTTCCGTGACGTGCTGCCGATCGGGCTCAGCTACACCGCGGGCTCCACCAGCCCGGCCGATGCCGGTGATCCGACCATCTACACCGACGGGACCGGCCGGCAGACGCTGGTGTGGTCCGACGTGGCCGACCTGCAGATCGCCTCGGCCAGCACGCTCAGCTTCAGCGCCACGGTCAACACCACGACGCTGCCGGTCGGCAGCGTCGTGCGCAACATCGCCAACGGCTACGCCAGCACCGCACCCCGCACCGTGCCGGCCTTCGACAGCACCGGTGTCCCGATCGGCAACGCCAACGTGCAGTCGGCGAGCAGCAGCCAGACCGCCACCACGATCACCGCGCTGCAGCTCACCAAGAGCGAGCCGAGCACCGAGGCCAAGCTGCTGCGCGGTGTGCACGACCACCCGACCGTCTACACGCTCACGGTCAACAACACGACCCGCGCGGCGACCAACGTGGTGACGGTGACCGACTACCTGCCCGCAGCCGAGGAGTTCCTCGGCTGCGGGCTCACCGACAACAGCAGCGGCCCGGAGTACCCCGGGGCACCGGCGCTGACCGCCATCCCGGCGGTCGGTGCGAACTGTCCCACCCCGGCCTCGGTCGACACGGTCAGCAACCCGCCGCCGAACGGCAGCGTCAGCTACCCGGCCGGCGTCTACACCAAGGTGGTGTGGAACCTCGGCACGCTGGCCGCCGGCCAGACGGTGCTGATCTCCTACGCCGCCGGCATTCCGCTGCGGCAGAACGTGCTGTTCGGCGCCGGCGGCCCAACCCCGGCATCGCTCGGCCAGACCGCCGACCTGGACAACAACACCGGCCCGACCACCCGCCAGGTCGGCGCCGCCGCGGCCCAGCTGAACTACGCGCACGTGGCCGGCACCTACACCGGCCCGGTCGCCGGCGGCACCAGCACCTCGGTGTTCGACGACACCAGCCACCAGGTCAGCGCCAACGACCTCCGGGTGCACAAGGCGGTCACGCCGGCCGAGTTCGTGGCCGGCCAACTGGCCACCTACACACTGCGGGTCGACTCGGGGGAGTACACCGACAACTCGGCCATCACCATCACCGACACCCTGCCGAACGGAATCTGCCCGCTGGACGACGTGCGCAACTACGTCGCCGGCACGCCCGCCGAGTGCGATTCCGCCGCCGGCTACGCACCATCGGTGCCGTACCAGTCGGTCACCCAGAACGCCGACGGCACCTTCACCGTGGTGTTCTCGCCGGTCAGCGTGGCCGCCGATGGCAGCATCCTGATCACCTACACCGGCCGCAACCGCACCGTCTACACCGGTGGCGCGCTGGCCGGCGAGCCGATCGCCGCCGGTGACAGCTTCACCAACACCGCGACCGAGCAGGGCACCTCGACGCCGGTCGCCGCAACCGGCGTCACCGGCAACCAGACCGTGCAGGACGGCACCTCGGCCACCCAGACCACCTCGCTCGGCACGCTGACCAAGACGGTGGCGGCCCGAGCCGCCAGCATGGACTGCAGCACCGCGAGCTACGGCACGTCCAACCCGGTGTTCGTCAAGGGCGACCGGGCCTGCTTCCAGGTCGTCGTGCCGTTCTCCACCGCCAACCAGACCCGCAACGCGGTGCTCACCGACTTCCTGCCGCCCAACACCAGCTACGAGCCGGGCAGCGTCAGCTATCCGGCCGCCAACACCGTTGATCCGGCGCAGATCAGCTTCGACACCACCGGCGCCGCGGCCGGCACGCTCAGCTGGCAGCTCGGCGCCAGCACCGCCGACGGCTCCACCCAGGTGCCGGTGGGCAAGGTGTTCGCCGTCCGGTTCAGCGTGCTGATCGTGGAATCGGCGGCCGGCCCGCCGCCGGACAAGCCCGGCAACATCGTGAAGCTGCGCACCACCAACTCCGCGGGCGTCGCCCAGTCGTTGCGGGCCGGCGTCGACTTCTCGATCGCCGCCGCACCGCCGGTCGGCCTGACCAAGGGGGTGGCCAGCGTGAACGCCGGTCCGGCCTACCCCGCCAACACCGACCACGTGCAGGTGGCCGAGGGCGACTCGGTGGTCTTCCGGGTGGACGCCACCAACAACGGCTCGGCCGGCAACGCCAACGACGTGCCGATCACCGGCCTGACGATCTGGGACGTGCTGCCGTCCGGCATCAGCTGCGCGGCGGTCAGCGCGGTCTCCGACGGCGGTGTCTGCACCAATCCCAGCGATGCCGGGCAACCGAGTTTCTCCAGCAACGGCAGTAGATCCGCGATCAGCTGGAGCTACGCCAGCGCGCTCGCCCCGGCCACCGGCCACACCTTCAGCTACACGGTGACCATCCCGGCCGGCACCAGCGTCTCCACCGTCCTGACCGACACCGCGGCGGTACGGTCCTACACCGTCGACAACGACCTGCCGGGCAGCACCACCTACTATCCGAGCGCCAACGTCGACACCAGTGTGCTGGCCGCCCAGTACGACGCGCCGGTCGCCGCCGACAACTCCGACGTCTACCTGCCCGATGCCACGGTGACCAAGGGTGTCGTCTCGGCCATCGGCGAGGCCGGCAACACCGGCGTCGAGGCCAGCCCGGCCGCCGGCACCCAGGCCACCATCGGCGAGCAGGTCAGCTTCACCGTGACCGCCACCGTGCCGGCACATTCCAGCGTGTTCGGCGCCAGCTTCACCGACCCGTTGCCCACCGGCCTGACGCTGACCGGCGCGACCGCGACCTTCCAGCCGGACGCCGGTTCGGCGACCACCGCGGCCTTCCCGGCCGGCGTGACGTTCTCGGCGGTCGCGCCGGCCACCGTCAGCTTTCCGGCCAGCTACGACAACACCAGCGCGACCAGCCAGGTGTTCAGCATGACCATCGTCGCGACGCTCAGCCAGAGCGTGGCCAACTCGCACGGCACGGTGCTCACCAACACCGCCCGGTTCTCAAGCCTCACCGCTGCCAGCGGCGGCAGCGCGCTGCCGGATCGGACCGCCGCCGTCACCGTCACCGTGGTGGAACCGGCGCCGACGGTGACCAAGACCAACAACGGCGGCGCCTCGGTTGCCGGCGGCCAGACGGTCACCTACACGGTCAAGCCGGCCAACCCGGCCGGTCGGCCACCGCTGCACGACGGCTGGGTACGTGACTGCCTGCCGACCGGACTGACCTTCGCCAGCTACGGCAGCCCGCCGGCCGGCGTCAGCACCGCCACCCCGGTGGCCGGCGACGGCAGCAACGGCTGCTCGACCGGCTACACCGTGCTGGCCTGGAACATCGGCGACCTGGCCGGCGGCAGCACGTTGACCCTGACCTACACCGCGACGGTGGACCCGACCGTGTCCGGCAAGACCAGCCTGGTCAACCTGGCGGCGGTGTCGGGCAACAGCCTGGCCGGTGCCCGTACCTCGCCGCTCGATCCGGGCAATCCCGCCGGCCGCCAGTACAGCGCCAGTGCCACCAGCAGCGTCACCATCGCCGGCGCCACGGCCACCAAGACGGTCACGCCGACCTCGGCCACCGTCGGCGACACGGTCACCTACACCGCCTCGGCCGTGCTGCCGGCCGGCGTGAACTTCTACAACCTGTCGCTGATCGACCAGGTGCCCAACGGCATCGACGAGACCTCGATCAGCCAGACCGGGGTCAGCTGCACCAACGCCGACACCACGGCCTGCTCGATCACCAGTGCCAGCGCGCTCGGACAGAGCCCGGGCCCGGGTTCGTCCACCCTGATCGGCTGGTACTTCGGTGACGCGGCGAGCGCCACCCAGCAGCGCACGGTCAAGGTCAGCTACACCGCACGGGTGGCCGACCGGGCGACGGCCCAGGCCGGCGTCGCGCTGGTGAACCAGCTGCACGTCGGCTGGGACATCGCGGCCCGCACCCCGCCGGCCAGCGCCGCCGCCACGTTCAACCAGACCAGCCCGGTGGTGACCGCGACCGTCACGGTGCTCGAGCCGAACCTCAGCATCGGCAAGGCGGTCAGCAACAGCACACCCCAGCCCGGCCAGACGTTCAACTACACGCTCACGCTGGCCAACGCCAACACCGCCAGCACCAGCGCCGCCTACAACGTCACGGTGACCGACACGGTGCCGACCGGCGTCCTGGTGAACCCGGCATCGATCTCCGGAGGCGGCAGCATCGCCGGCCAGACCGCTGCCGGCGGCGGCACCATCAGCTGGTCGCTGGCCGGCCCGGTGGCCCGCAACACCGGTGCCACCTTCACCTACTCGGCCTCGCTGGCCCCGTCCCCAGGGCTCGGCACCGCCGGCCTGACCAACACCGCCAAGGTCACCGGCTACGACTCGCTGCCCACCGGCGGACGGCACTACACCGGCGGTCAGGCGACGGCAACCGTCACACCCAAGTTCCCCCGGGTGAGCACCGTCAAGACCATGCCGGGCGGTACCACCGGATACCTCGGTGAGTCCTTCGCCTGGAAGCTCACCGTCACCGACTCCGGCGCCGGCAGCGCGTACGCGGTGAGCGTCACCGACACGCTGCCCGCCAACTGGGCCTACGACGCCGGCAGCGCGCAGGTGGTCGTCAACGGGGGCCCGGCCAGCCAGCTGAACCCGACCACCAACACCGCGGCTGGCGTACAGACGCTGACCTGGACCGGGCTCGGCAACCTGCCCACCGGCACCAACCTGACCATCAACTACACCGCCACCCCGCAGGCCGGTGCGGTCGGCACGCCGGGCGTCGGCAGCGCGGTGAACCACACCAACAGCGCGACCGCCAGTGCGCAGGACGCCACCGGCGCCACCGGCAACGCCAGCGGCCCGTACAGCGCCGGACCGGGCACCGCGAGCGCGCACATCTCCTCGGCCGACGTCCAGTTGACCAAGACGGTGGGCACCGCACCGGTGGCCGGGCAGAGCGGCAGCTTCGTACTCACCGTGCGCAACAACGGTTCCGACACCGCCACCGGGCCGTTCACGGTGACCGAGCCGTTCAACAACCCGGCGCCCACCGGCATCAGCAATGTCACCGCCGTCGGCACCGGCTGGACCTGCCAGACCACGGCTCCGGTGAGCTGCCAGCGCACCTCGGCCGGCGACACCCTGGCCAGCGGCGCAAGCTTTCCGGCCATCACCGTCAGCTACACCGTCGACTCGAGCGTGCCGGCCGGCACCGGGCTGCCCAATACGGCGTCGGTGACCGCGCACACCTATGACCCGAACACCGCCAACAACACCGGCTCGGCGAGCGCCACGGTGACCGCTTCGGCCGACGTCAGGATCACCAAGACGATCAGCTCAGCCTCCTTCCTGGCCGGCGCGCCGGCCAGCTACCAGTTGGCGGTGACCAACCTCGGCCCGTCCGCCGCGGCGGGTCCGATCACCGTCACCGACCCGCTGCCGGCCGGCGCCGGCTTCGGCTCGGCATCGGGGACGGGCTGGACCTGCGACCCGATCCCGGCCGGCACCGCCGGCGCCACCCTGCACTGCACGCTGCCGGGCCCGCTGGCCGTCGGTGCCAGCCCGGCCGCGATCACGGTGACGGTGGAGCTGCCGGCCAGCCAGACCGCTGCGGTGTCGAACACCGCCACGGTCAGTTCCGCGACCACCGACCCGGTGCCGGGCAACAACTCCTCGACGGCAACCCGGACGCCGACCACCCAGGCCGACCTGCAGCTGTCCAAGCAGCACCTGACCAGCAGCTTCGTGGCCGGCGGCACCGCCGACTACCGGATCGACGTGCACAACGCAGGCGAGTCCGACTCGGCCGGGGTGCAGGTGAGCGATCCGCTGCCGGCCGGCCTGAGCTACGTCAGCTTCGCCTCGGCCGATCCGAACTGGAACTGCTCGGCCTCGAGCGGCACGGTCCACTGCGGCTACCTCGGCCCGCTGCCGGCCGGCACCACCAGCAGCTTCACCATCACGGTGAACCTGGCCAGCGACTTCACCGGCCCGGCGGTGAACGCCGCGACCGTGTCGGCCAGCACCACCGATCCGGTGCCGAGCAACAACAGCAGTACGGACAACTCGGCGGTCTCCGAGCTGGCCGACCTGTCGATCGGCAAGAGCCATTCCGGCACTGCCACCGCCGGCAGCGGGCTCAGCTACTCCCTCGCCGTGCACAACGGCGGACCGTCCGATGTTGCTGGTGCGGTGACCGTCGCCGACGCGCTGCCGGCCGGGCTGAGCTACCTCTCGGCCACCGGCACCGGCTGGTCCTGCGGCTACGACGGCAGCAGTCGCACAGTGACCTGCACGCTGGCCGGCGGCCTCGCCGCCGGCGCCGACGCATCGACGATCACCCTTGACACCACGGTGGATTCCGACGTCAGGCCATCCACCATCGTCAACCTCGCCGACGTGTCCAGCGGCACCACCGACGCCGACCTGTCCAACAACTCCGCCGCCGACTCGGTCACCGTGACCACCAGCGCCGACCTCAGCCTGACCAAGGTGCTGACCTCGCCGACGCCGGTGCTGGCCGGCACCGACGCCAGCTTCCAGCTGACCGCCAGCAACGCCGGGCCGTCCGACGCGACCGGCGTCACGGTCACCGACACGCTGCCCGACGGCCTCAGCCTGGAAGGCTACGCCGGCACCGGCTGGACCTGCGACACCGCCGGCCAGGACGTCATCTGCAGCCGAGACAGCATCGCCGCGCACACCAGCGCGCCGGTGATCACGCTGCACGCGCTGGTCTCGGCCGGCATCCCGGTCATCCTGCCGGCCGGCACCACCACGGTTACCAACACCGCCGTTATCGACTCGGCAACGCCGGGCAGCCGCAGCAACCCGGCGCCGGTGTCGGTCGCGGTGCGGGCCGAAGCCGACCTCGGCCTGGTCAAGACCCCGAAGACCGGCACCGTCGCCGCCGGTGAGAGCTACCAGTGGCAGCTGGCCGTGCACAACGACGGGCCGTCGGACGCGGCGGGTCCGCTCACCGTCACCGACACGCTGCCCGGCTACCAGAGCTTCGTCTCGGCGAGCGCCGGCTGGGACTGCACGGCATCGTCCCAGACGGTGACCTGCACGCTGGCCTCGGGACTCGCGGCCGGAGCCGACGCGCCCGCGCTCAGCCTGCAGGTACAGCTCGACAGCGGCGCGCCGGCTGGTGACGAGGTCAACTCGGCCACCGTCAGCGGGCCGACACCGGGCACCAACGGCACCGATACCGCGACGGTCACCGTGCAGCGCAGCGCGGTGCTGAGCATCACCAAGCAGCACACCGGCACGGCGGTGATCGGTTCCGACCTGGACTTCAGCCTGCAGGTGCACAACGCCGGGCCGTCCGTCGCCGACCAGGTACGGGTCACCGATCCGCTGCCGGACGGGCTGAGTTACGTCTCGGCCAACGGCGCCGGCTGGTCGTGTTCGACAGTCGTGAACGTGCTGACCTGCGACCTGGCCGGCACCCTGGCGGTCGGTGACGACGCGCCGCTGCTCACGCTGACCACCGCCGTGGGTGCGGCTGCCTATCCGAGCGTGACGAACACCGCGCAGGTGTCCTCCACCGACGCGGAACTGCCCGACACCGCAACCGGATCCGACGTCGTGTCGGTTGCTCCGCTGGCTGCGCTGCAGCTCACCAAGACCCACCTGGGCACCTTCACGGTCGGGTCCACCGGGCAGTACCGGCTGAGCGTGAGCAACACCGGCAGTACCGAGAGCCCCGGCCCGCTGGTGCTCACCGACACCCTGCCGGACGGGCTGAGCTACGCCACGGCCAGCGGTACCGGCTGGACCTGCGCGGCCACCGGCGGCACTGTCAGCTGCACCCATCCGGCCAGCTTGGCAGCCGGGACCTCCTCAAGCCTGGTACTCACGGTGGACGTACTGCCGGCCGCATTCGACGCGACCAGCGGGGAGATCCGGAACAGCGCCACGGTGACCGGCGGCGGCTCGCCACCGGCCAGTGCCACCGACACCGCCCCGGTCCACGCGCTCGCGGTGCTGACGATCAGCAAGAAGCTGATGTCCTACGCCGACAACGTGGCGACCTACCGGATCACCGTCGGCAACCGGGGCCCGAACTCGACCGACGAGTCGCTCACCCTCACCGACAAGCTGCCCGCCGGACTGCGGCTGCGCAGCGTGCATGCCGAGGACTCCTGGCAGTGCGACAACACGGTGGTCTGCGTGCGCAGCCTGCCGCTGCCGGCCGGCGCGAGCAGCACCATCACCATCGTCGCGGCGGTGACCGCCCCGGCGGGCAGCACCATCACCAACCTGGCCAGGCTGAGCGCTAGCTTGGCCCAGCTCCCCGGCCCGGCGGTCAGCAGTTCGGCGGTGCTCGCGGTCACCGCGACCGGCAGCGGTTCGGGCGGTGGCAGCGCGGGCGGCCGCGGTTCCGGCGGGTTGGCCCAGACCGGTCGGGACGTCCGGGATCCGCTGACGCTGGCTGTAGGCCTGCTGCTGGCGGGCATCGGCCTGCTGGTGCTCAGCCGCCGGCAACGTCGCCGCCGGAGCTGAACCGAGGTCATTCTGTGGCCGGAGGGCTTTCGCCGCGCGTCAGTAGTTCCGGGTGGTGTAGGTAGTTGCGTTGTGGTCGCTGGTCTGGGTGCCAGGGTGGTGGTTGCCAGTGTGGTACGCCGTCGATCAGCATGGTCCGCCAGCCCATTTTCGGGGCGTGGTTGTTGTGATACGCGCAGGCTATTGCGAGGTTGTCGAGGTTGGTTTCGCCGCCGTTGGCCCAGTCGGTGGCGTGGTGGAGCTCGGACTGGGCGGCGGTGCGGGCGCAGCCGGGGAAGGTGCAGCCGCGGTCGCGGGCGAAGGTTGCTTTGCGTAGGCCGGGGGTGGCCAGTCGGTGGCCGGTGCCGTAGGCCAGGATGCCGCCGGCGTCGTTGAGGATTGCGGGCAGTACGTGACCGTCAGCGGCCAGCCGGAGGGCGTCGTTGATGCTGATTGTGCCGCCGTGG
>Ga0157372_10000216_pt1 | contig 63844 bp, 54 predicted proteins | sample C55metaG_FD_115307 | JGI IMG/M metagenome (GOLD analysis project Ga0157372, IMG submission 115307) | Corn rhizosphere microbial communities from Kellogg Biological Station, Michigan, USA - C5-5 metaG | ecosystem: Host-associated > Plants > Roots > Rhizosphere > Soil | place: USA: Michigan... | reverse complement strand
GAGTGTTAGGTCGATGATGCAAGCATTACCCTGAGCCGGACCAGCCGTGCAACCAGGATCGCCACTGGCAGGACCAAGGTCGCTCAGCTGTGCCGCGTATCCAAAGGTCGGATACGAGGTCTGCCTTGAAACTCGGGAGGATCGCTTATAGCGCATCCTGGCGCAATTTTATTTTGGCGATTCGGCGTGAAAGAGTTTTTCAACAGGCACAGGCGTTGTCACTCGTTGATGTTCCGTAAGCTGTATGCGACAGCGGCGTGGCATTCGGAGTTGAGCGTCACACTAAGTGCTCCACGGGGCGAAAATCGCGAATGTGGGGCAGCCTTCTGTGCCGCCTCGCTGCATCCAAGCTGACACACCAAACACAAAGGAGTGCAGCATGTTAAACGAAAATAAGGCTCTCAGCAGCTTCTCCGTCAACGACATTCAGAAGGCCAAAGATTTCTACGCAAAGACGCTCGGGCTCGAAGTGTCCGCTGGACCGGAGGGTACGCTGGTCCTAAGCAAGGCGAAGACTCTGATCTATCCGAAACCGAACCATCAGCCCGCCACATTTACTGTGCTGAACTTCCCTGTGGACAACGTGGAAAGAACGGTGGACGAGCTCAGCAAGCGCGGTGTGCGATTTGAAGTTTACAATGAGCCAAACTTGAAAACGGATGCGCGAGGCATTGCCCGCGGAAACGGCCCAACGATAGCATGGTTCAAGGATCCGGCGGGGAATATTCTGTCAGTGCTGGAGGCAGCGTAGTAGAAGGTAGTGCGCTTTTGCTAGCCCCGCTCTACCGGCGGGGCTTCTGCTTCCCTGATTTCATCAGAACTTAATCAGCGGAGCTTTCCAACCCATGGTTCCGCTGTGGAAATACGATCAATTTCCTTGGCCAGTTGGAGAACCTTTCCTGGTGAGTTACAGCCTTCGAGCACATGTATGCGTTCAGCATGCGCGGCCGGGAGGGAACCCTTTAAGACGAGCGTGAATGACGATTTCCTCGGATTTCGTTCATCTCTTCGCTGCGGTTTTCTGTAGGGCGGGTGCGACGGCAAGTTGGCCCTGCAGCTTGCTAACGACTGCCGCGGCGACTGACCGCGCGGCACGTGCATTGGGGTGCCGGTCCCAGGGCAGACGCCATGACGAATCGATGTCCACGAAAATGTAAGCAATATGAGCGTTGTCGAGAACGCGACGACGCAAGTCCTGCTCGGGTGGCGCTTCTTGCCCAAACTGTAGCACGACGAGAAACGATGCTGCACCGTACGCTCGTGCCAGTTCGTTGGTCGCACGAAATACGTCCTGCGTAGTCCTTACTCCGCGGCCAACCGTCTTGTCGGTTCGATACGGCACGATCAGCTTCGTCAGGGAAGCAAGCCGCGACCGTTGTTGCGCCGGCTGCCACACCAGACCAGGGCCAAGATGCGGTCGATCCTGATCCAAGTTCCGCCCGAACAGCGCCGTCATAAACAAGGACACTACCGCTACGGGTCGGCGGAAACGAGGCAATTCCGCCTGCAGCCTCATGTACGCCTGATCGTTACCATAGCCGTGGACTGCGAGATTCGCCGTCTGAATACCGGTCATCCCACCAACTTGCCCAGGTATGCTCTCTGCATACGTGAGTCCCTCACCAAACATCACTGACTCACCCGTAAACAAGATCGTTGGCCGCTCAGGATCGACGGGTTCGTCCATACCGCTGACCCGATATCCTGCAGGATCTATGGCGTAATCGATGACACGCCCGCCGACACTCTTGTGTCCAGTTCGCGCCGTCACCCATGTCCAGCCAAGCCTCGTGTCAACCTGCCGGCGCGGTTCGTCTTCAGCGGACAACCATTCAGCCGGACGCAGGTGCATATGGGTCAATAGGAGTTCACTCGCACCAAGTGCCAGAAACACTGCGATGACGATGCGGAGCAGCCCCGCAGGCGTTCGTGCGGCGAACTGCCCGGCCCGGCGGCGTGCTATGAATGCCAGCCATACACCAACGATCAACATCACCACCCGAGCGAATGTTTGGATCGCCACGTACCAGTGGCGCGGTAGAAAAAAGGATGGCACAAAGTGCCTGTCAAGAAATTGCTGATTCGCGATGAGCGCGCACGACAAGAAGGCAGCCCCCATGAGAGCTACCGTCGTCTCCGTTATTCGTTGTGCCCAAAAGGATTTCTGCCGCCAGGAAGGCACGGAGGGCTCGCGTTCCAAAGTTCACCTCGAGTTTGTGCGACAAGATGCATTGACGTTAGTTGGTTGCCCCAAGGAGGCGGATGCCATCGGGTTTTCCCTGCATATCCCCCTAGAGACTACATGGAGAGCGATGTGATGGATGAACAAGAATTCGCGATCTAACAAACTAGTGACAAATCTCATTTCCGGCCGGGAATATATTGACAGCGGGATGAATTCCGCTCGGCCCCATGAGCGACCCACAGCATTGGATCGAATGCTGACCCCTCTGCACCGCTGGATCTGGCGGGACACTGAACGGCGCATCCACAAACTGCTCCGTTTTGGCGAAACTGAAACTGACGGCGGACGCGACATTTTGCGCGCTTCCGAGCTTACTTCGGATCCTCTTTTACGACGCCTCTATCTAGAACATGCGATTGACGAGTTTCGTCACGGCGTCTTGTTTCGCCATCGGGCAGCAGCGCTTTTGAAAGTATCGGCTTCTCAGAGACATTCCGGTTTCCAAGGTGACTGGCTCGCCCCTGGTGGGCACGGTCTTGATGATCTCCAGGTGGATCGTGAATCGGACACCGACATGCTCGCCTTCCTGCACTTGTCAGAGAAGGCAGCCGCTAGCCGCTTCACCGTTTATCGCGACGTCATGGAGCATGATCTGCCGACGCGCGCCGTCTTCGAGGAAATTCTGCACGACGAGACCTTTCATATGGGTTACACACTCACGCAACTAGCCCGTGTTGAACCCCGGCGTCACAAGCATCATTTGTGGCGTGCACGTTTTAGCCGCCTCTGGAAAGCCTACTTACGCCTGGCAACGGGCTTCGCGGGAATAGTGGGTTCCATCGTGCTCACAATTCAGTACTTTGTCTTGTTGCCGCCATTTGCTTGGCTGGCCAAGCGTGCGGAAAGACGTGAGACTCCCGGATGGAGTGTAGCCCCGCTCGACGGTAGTGCATCCCTTGATAGGCAATACTAGGATGAACATTCTCGGTATTTCCGCACATTACCACGATTCTGCTGCTGCCCTTCTCGTTGACGGCGTACCCGTCTGCGCTGTCCAAGAGGAACGACTATCGCGACACAAGGGGGATTCTGCCTTTCCTCTGTTAGCGATTGAATCGTGCCTTGAACATGCAGGAATCGAGCCAGATGAATTGGACGCTGTGGTCTTCTATGAGCGCCCGCTGCTGAAGTTCGATCGCATACTCACGTCTGCACTGCGCGCATTTCCACACTCATGGCGAGCATTCCCTAAGGCAATGAAGAATTCACTCGGCGAAAAAGTCTGGATGCGCGGGATCATTTCTTCGCACTTGAGCGTGCCCGGACGCAAGATTCTATTCACCGAGCACCATCAGTCTCACGCGGCAGCCGCATTTCTCACTGCTCCGACGCACCGCGCCGCAATCATGACAGCGGACGCCGTAGGTGAGTGGGCGACGTTTTCAGTCGGTTATGGCGAACGCGGGCGAAACGGCCCCACAACAATCAGGCGTTTTCGTGAAATCCGATTTCCGCATTCTCTCGGGATGCTGTATTCGACCTTCACTGCCTACCTCGGTTTCAAGGTCAATGAGGATGAATATAAGGTCATGGGCCTAGCTGCGTACGGCCGGCCCACGCTGGTCGAGCAAGTGCGCAAGCTGATACGCCGCACACCCGATGGCGGGTTCGCATTAGATCTGGATTACTTCGAATTTCACACCAGCGCACGGCGGTCTTATTCATCGCGTTTTGTCGAACTCTTTGGTTCCCCGCGAAATCCGTACGACCCTATTGATGTGGACACCGCGGAAGGTCGGCGATTCGCCGACTGTGCTGCCAGCGTACAGCGGGTCCTGGAGGACACGCTGGTGGAAATCGCCCGGGCACTCCATGACGAAACTGGCTTGCCGGATCTGTGCCTGGGAGGGGGTGTGGCACTTAACGGCGTAGCCAACGCACGGCTGCTCGCAGAATCAGGTTTTGAGCGCGTGTTCGTCCCGCCCGCCCCAGGGGACGCTGGATGCGCAATTGGAGCGGCTCTCTATGCCGATCGCGTCCACTTTGGGAATCCGGACCGCGATGTACCTGACCATCCTTTTTGGGGACCTTCCGTCGATGGATCTGAGTTGGCACGGCTCGCTCGAGAGGACGGTCACTGCTCCGAGGAATGCCTCGACGACACCCTTATCCCTCAGGTCGCAGCGGACTTGGCGTCTGATCGCATTGTCGGATGGATGGATGGCGCGCTTGAGTTCGGGCCGCGAGCGCTTGGCCACCGCTGCATCCTTGCGGCGCCTCACACGATCGAAACGCGCGACCGGCTGAACCGCGAAATCAAGTATCGCGAGCCTTTTCGGCCATTCGCACCGGTTGTGCCCATCGACGTTGCAGGACGCTATTTCAACATACCGCCAGCCGGCACTCGCCTTGCACGTTTCATGTCCGGCGTATTTCCCGTTCGGCCGGAGTGGCGGTCCCAACTTCAGGCAATCACACATGTGGATGGGACTGCCCGAGTCCAAGCGCTGGAGCCTGAGATGGCACCGCGGCTGCATGCATTGCTGGTCGCATATGGGGAACGTACGGGAATACCCGTGCTGCTCAATACGTCGTTCAATCTAGCTGGAGAACCGATCGTGAATCGTGCAATCGAAGGTTACTCCACATTCCTGCGCTGCAACATCGATGTGCTTGTCGCCGGAGGGACTCGAGTAACAAAACGAAAATCAGCCATGGCAAGAACCCAACTGGACAAAGTAAAGGAGGAAGTTGCTTGATTAAGACGCGTGGAAGGACCCGGCGCGGACTGATCGTGTTCGGCAGCACGTTCGGATCGACGGCACAGCTGGTACGAGGATTATGGCACGGCGGCCCGGATAAGCGCGCACTCACGCCGTTGGCCATTTTTTTGTGTGTGACGGGTTTGTTGCTGATACTGGCAACGGCAGTTGAAGCGCTGGCTCCCTTCATCTATTCATTGTGGTAATCAATAGTGGCCACTTTCCTGGAACTCTTGGCCTGCCCTTTGTGTGCAGGCACGCTCACCAAGGATTGGTGGTGTCAGAGGTGCGAAAATCGCTATGAAGCGCCGGATGACATTCCGAACTTACGGCTTCCCGGCGATACCCGAACCGAAGCCGTACGAAGTTTCTACGGGCGGGCGCCTTTTCCTGGCTACCCGTCGCACGCAAGCCTGAGTTGGTTGCGAGCCCGCGCTGAGCGCAGTGAGTTCGCGCGCCTGATTGACCGGGCCATTCCCGGCGACGCACGCGTCGTGGAGATCGGATGCGGCACCGGCCAGATGAGCTTGTATTTGGCAAGTGCGGATAGGATAGTAATTGGCGCGGATCTCACACGCGCATCGCTCAGGCTAGCCGCTGGAGCCGCCCGACAGTTCGGCCTCACGAGGGTCCAGTTCATCGAAACCGACTTGCACCATTCAGCCATGCGAGCCGGTGCTTTCGATGTGGTTTACTCATCAGGGGTTTTGCACCACACCCCAGATCCGGGTGCAGCATTCGCTCGCATTGCTCGCCTCGCGCGCCGGGGCGGCATGATCATCATCGGCGTCTACAATGCGTTTGCGCGCATCCCGCTCCGGGCCAGGCGCTTCGTTGCGCAGCTCTCTGGCTACCGATTCATCCCCTGCGATCCAGTTCTCCGCGATCGAGGCACTGAACCGGAGCGACGGAACGCATGGCTACAAGATCAATACCACCATCCCGAGGAGCATCGTCACACCTTGGCCGAGGTCCAGAAATGGTTTGCGGAAAACAACATCGAATATGTTCGTGCGTATCCAAGTGCGATGCTGTGTGAGGAGTCAGAGGAATTGTTCGCCACCGCTAGAGACAACTGGCGGCTTGAGGGCTGGCTCGCTCAGATTGGATGGATTGGAACTCTTGGGCACGAGGGCGGTCTCTTCATTACCGTCGGTCGGCGCACTTAAATCTCCGTCGGCCCGCTGGAGGTCGCCGTGGTGAATAAGCTGGTCTTTGAGAACCTGCGGCACCGGCCGGTCCGAACATGTCTGAGCGTTCTCGCTATCGGAGTCGAGGTTGCGATGATGCTCACGCTCGTCGGGATCAGCTATGGGACGCTTCACGAAGCAGCGCGCCGTGCCCGCGGGGTTGGAGCAGACATTTTGGTTCGCCCACCCGCCAGTTCCATCATCAGCCTCAGCTCTTCCCCCATGCCCGAGAAACTTGTGCCGTTCTTGATGAAGCAACCCCACGTCACGTTTGCAACGGGCACGATGGGTCAGCCTCTAGGTGGCTTCGACGTACTGACGGGAATCGATCTGCCCCAATTCAACCGCTTGAGCGGGGGATTCCACTTCCTGAAAGGTGGGCCGTTTCAGAAGGACGACGACCTCATTGTGGATGAATATTATGCGCGCGAAAGAAAGCTGAATGTTGGAAACACGATCACCCTTGCAAATCACCCCTGGCGAGTGTCGGGCATTTTCGAATCTGGCAAGCTCTCTCATCTCTGCGCGCGGCTATCTGTTCTTCAGTCGCTTACCGGAAATCCTGGACGGCTCAGTCAGATTTATTTGAAAGTGGATGACCCAGCTCGTACGCGGGCCATCGTTGATCAATTGCGAGACAGAATGCCAGGATATTCAATCTACACAATGGAGGAGTTTACTTCCCTGTTGACGATCAACAGCGTTGGCCTACTGCGCAACTTCATCGCCGCCGTGATTGGCATTGCCCTGATTGTGGGTTTCATAACGGTGACAATGGCCATGTACACGGCTGTGCTGGAAAGGACACGAGAGATTGGCATCCTGAAGGCGCTCGGGGCGTCATCCGGCTACATTATGAATCTCCTTTTTAGGGAGACGCTGTCGATCGCAGTCCTCGGTTGCGTGTTAGGAATTGTGATGACTTGTGGAAGCAAGTGGTTGATGATGCATGCTGCTCCGGCAAGCTTGGCTCAAGAAACTGTATACGGATGGTGGCCCATAGCGTCGGGCGTTTCGGTCATAGGCGCTTTGTCGGGAGCCATCCTCCCCGCGTGGAAAGCAGTGCAGCAGGACGTTATCCAAGCTCTAGCCTATGAATAGGAGCGTTTCGGTTGCCGGCACTGTTTAACGCCTCGAACGAGGTTGTCTAGGCAGTGTAAAAGGTATGTCTGGCTTCCCCACCCAAAATGCCGTAATGCTTTGATCGCGCAGCACTTCCTCGAGCCCAGCTTAGGGTCCTCGAATCTAGCAAGTGCAACCAGTCCGACCGTAGAGCTAATCGAATCCACCGTTAGCGCTGGCAAAGGAGCGTGAGTGAGGGTTCGCGAAGGAGAAGGCGATTGAGATCCTTGCTTGGTCTGTTTGTACTGATGGTCACGGCGATCTTTTCAAAGCGCAATGCAGCACCAGGGACCCTCCTGGTGATACTGGGTGGCGCCGCCCTGCTCAGTAATGCGCAACAGCATTCGGCCGGAGAGCAACACCGGGTTCGAGCCGAAATGCACAACGTGCTCTATCACTTCACCGATTCCATATCCGTCCACATCTTCCAGCTTGAGGGCGAATTGGTTCCTACGCAGGCGAACGGCTTGCCAATTTTTGATGACCCCAACTCTTTCACCCTTGCCATCCAATCAGCGAAAATATCCGTCAATACTGATGTGCTTGCCAACGTTCTGAACCAATACGCCTTCTCTGCCGCAGATGCCCCCCTCAAGGGTATTCGTGTTTCAACCCAAGGAGACAAGATCAAAATCCGAGGCCGCTTGCACTCTAAGGGAGACGTTCCATTCGAAAGCGAGGGCTCGTTATCCACCACGCCCCAAGGCGAAATACGGGTTCACACAGAAAAAATAAAGGCGGTACACGTTCCCGTGAAAGGTCTAATGGACCTTCTCGGCGAGACGATAGCCAAGTTGATCGACACGAGAAAGATTCGCGGCATTCGGGTGCTGGGAGATGACCTCTTGCTCACCCCATCCGAGCTATTCCCACCTCCGCACATTCAGGGCCACCTGAACGCCATTGCGATCCGGGACAATGAAATCGTGCAGGAATACGGGACTGCCTCAAAGCCATGGGCGAACCTATCGGGAAATTACATGGCCTACCGAGGCGCGCAACTGCGCTTCGGCAAATTGACGATGAACGCCACCGATCTAATGTTGCTTGACCTCGATCCGCTGGATCCGTTCGATTTCTATCTGGACCATTACAAAGACCAACTCGTAGCGGGCTTTACGAAGATCACGCCGAGCTTTGGTCTACGCAGCTACTTCCGCGATTACAACAAACTCAGGACGAAACAAATAACAAAATCGGCAATGACCCGATGATCCAGCCTCAATCAACTCTGAGTTACGGAAGCCATCCTTGCGTTGCGCTGCCGACCGGCTCAGAGCTGCCTGCCAGGCAATCGGGCTGGCAGCGGCATCGCTCCGAATTCGACGCTATAGCAGCCGAGTCGCATACCTCTTGGGCTTAATGGGACCACAAGTCCAAACCAGACTTGCGGCTCTTCATGTGATCTTTGTTAGCTGGCCCAAGTTGTGGATCGCGGTAGGGACCTTCTGCCCGGTGCCCCGGGCAGAAGGTCCTACGCCGAGAGGCGGAACCGAGTTTAGGCTGCTTTCCCCCGCAGTCTTGAAGCAGGCGTTCGGCTTCCGACAATGATCCATGGGATGTGTTCTTAAACACCTGCAGACACTGGCTAGCAAGTTCACATGCTTGCGGGTCATTTTTTCTACAAAGAATGCAGGCTTCAATAAACCTATGTTCCCACCACATGATCAGGCTTGTTGGATCAATTCCGAATCGCGATTGCAAGGTCTTCCAATAAACGGCGGCACGATCTATCCATTTGCTGGCTTCATCTATGTTGTCAAGCAACAAATATGTTTCAGCGAGTTCTGTGGGGTAGTCCGAATAGGTCCACAACACCCCGCGGGCTGCCGCCTGCTCGATTCCAACCTCTATCTTTCTAAGCTCACCTAATGCACTCGCGTTTCTCTTGAGACGAGCACAGACAAGCATGAGCGATGAGTCGCCGATTGGGAAGCCTCGCACATTTTGACCTTTTCTGGATTCGTGCCTTGCAAGAATACTGTCAACCTCCTGAGATGCGAGCGCGTCTTTACCGGCCAGGAAGCGTGATAGCGCAATTCTGCTGCGCGTGCGGACTTTACGATATTCGTCCAATCCCCCTAGTAGTCTCTCTAAAAGCTTGATGCATTCATCAAAGTTCCCGCGTCGGAACATGTAATTTGCAAGATGTTCGGTGTCCTGAACAGCGTGATGCCCAATCTTTCGCCGATATTCAAGGGCCTCATGGATTTCGTCTCCAACAACAGCTTGGTGTGGAACCAAAAAAGAATGAAAGTGCGCCCTTTGCATCATGATGAAATTTCCCTCCAGTCATACGGGCGCAATTAGCAGCAAAAAAACGATCATGGATTCCGAAAGATTCTTAATCAGGGTTCGCCTGCCAGTCGCTTCTCGACAAGTTCGGCAAGGAAGTCTGCGAATGGCGCGACGTTCGCATCGACAGCTCGCTTTTTTCAGCGTCGCGAAGCAGGCAATGCGCAGCTCATCAGGTCGTCCCGAAAGAGGGCTAAACGGCCTGTCTCCAATAGCTTGCGATGTAAGCTCTCTGGGGCTAGCGTGTCCCACTGGCAATGTTGTCAGTTGGGTGAAGGCATCATTTAAGTCGAAAATTTAATTCGACTTCCCAGTTTGGCAAGAGAGCCAGGGAGATTTATTTATGTCAGCATCTTCGAATTTGGGCAGCGAGTTCAGGGACGACATTAAGAGTCGAGCAGGGTGGGGGATTGGCCTCGGTATCCTGACAGCAATTCTCGGATTACTGCTCATTGCTTACCCACTTTTTGCCGCCACGGTTACCACAATCTTTATCGGCTCGATCCTAATCATCGCTGGCCTCTTCGAGCTTATCCAGGCGCTTCGTGCGCACACGGTGGGCGCGTTCTTTACGAGGCTACTGCTCGGCGTTGTGTACGGCTTCGGGGGATTCGTGCTGTTCCTGCATCCGCTCTGGGGTGCGGCCGTGCTCACGGTAGCGCTTGGCGTAATGTTGGTCGTTGAGGCCGGAGCTGCAGCAGTCCTGGCCTTTCAAATGAAGCCAGTTTCAGGCTGGGGCTGGCTACTCTTTGACGCAACCATTACCGCGATCTTGGGGTTTCTGATCCTTGCCCATTGGCCAGCAAGTTCCATCTGGGCGATCGGGACCCTGGTCGGTGCGGCACTTTTTATACGTGGAGTCACGCGCGTCGCCCTTTCCACGCGCCTGCGTCGCGTCACGGAGAGACTAGAGGAAATAGATACTCGGCCCAGGCGCGCAGCATAGATGAATGTCGACTAGCGAGTCGAGTGCATAACCTGCTCTTGATCGCGGATGCATTATCCATGAACACCTGAATTGGCGCTAATCGCAGCAACACTCAAATCCCTTGAGTGGAGGATTGGTCACCACTCAGGGTGAACACCTGGAAAGTCTCTTCGCAACACGGGATCAATGCAGTTTGTTTGCCACGAACTCCACCAGGCTAGTACTTACATAGGGCGGCGGTGAGATGTGGAATACTCGTTTAGCAACGAGCGCCACAGAGATTCCGAACCAACGCGGCGGATTTTGCTCACTTCGATGCAACACGATCCCATCGGCTCTGTCCAGATAACGCTCTGCCGAAGCTTTGAAATCCTCAGTGGCGGGATCTAGCACGGTAATGTACAGATCTGGCCGAACGAACTGGAGAATGCTGTTCGACTCGATGATGGCATTCGGTGCACTGTTGAGTTTGCGTTCAATCGTGAACATGGCCTCGTGCAGACGGCCCTGTTCGGTACGGACCCAGAATGCTTGACGTGCGCCCGACACAAGAAATCGCGAGGTATCTGAAATGCCGGACTTGTCGTGCTCTTCGGTCATCGCCCAGCACCGATCACGAGATGCGCAGTCGCACTGTTTGCCATTCCGCGAACATACGCCGTGTCCGAACTGCGTAATCTTGAAGGCGGTCCAATCGTAGGCGGGCAGAGCGGCGATCAAGCCGGCGACCACGCTAGTTTTGCCGACGTTCCGTGAGTGCCCACCGATAACGATGATTCCCATGTTTGGTTCCCATTACGAGCTGGTTGCCCGAATGAAGCAAGCACAGCAACCTAGCCAGACTCTCCCGATTTCACTTCCGATTGCTTCCGAATCGTGATGACAACATACTTAGAGGTGGGCGTATTGCTCTTCTGCGCAACGCTATGGACCGGCACCAGCACATTCGCCTCCGGAAAGTAAGTTGCACAATTCTGTTTCGGTATGTTGTAGGGAACAACGATAAACCGCTTGGCCAGTCGTTCCTCCGCTCCCCAATGGCTCACCAAGTCCACGACATCGCCCTTTCGCAAGCCTTGCTCCCGAACATCTTCGAGATTCATTAGGATGACTCGGCGTTCGGAGATAATTCCGCGATAGTAATCGTTCAAACCGTAAATCGTTGTGTTGAACTGATCATGGCTGCGAATACTCATCATCACCAGTTCCCCGGGGTTGAGGCTGTGAATGGGCAACGGGTGGACAGTGAAATGTGCTTTCCCTGTTTTGGTTTTATCGAAACGGCCTTCCCTCGCATCATTGGGAAGGTAAAATCCGCCGGGACGACGAACCTTTTCGTTGTAATTCTCGCACCCAGCAATACACGGGGAGATCAGATCGCGAATCCGATCATAGTTATTCGCGAGCCCGTCCCAATCCAGTTTCGTTCTCTCGCCAAGCACGGCTTTCGCCATACGGCAAATCAGAGCAGGCTCTGAGAGCAGGTGCTCCGATGCAGGTACGAGTCTGCCTCGCGATGACGCCACTACGCCCATCGAATTCTCGGTTGTTACGAATTGCGCACCGGAGCTCTGCATGTCGATTTCGGTGCGCCCGAGACAAGGCAGGATCAATGCCTGTTTCCCTGTCACCAGATGCGAGTGGTTCAGCTTGATGCTGACGTGGGCAGTGAGGCGAGTACTCCGCAGTGCCGCGGCAGTATATTCCGTGTCTGGCGCGGCGGATAGAAAGTTGCCTCCCAGCGCAAAGAAAACCTTCGCGCGACCGGCGTGCATGGCCTTGATTGAACCCACTGTATCTAAGCCGTGGTGACGAGGCGGACTGAAGTGGAAGACCTGCTCGAGCCGATCCAGAAATGCCGGCCAAGGCCTCTCCCACACACCCATGGTACGGTCGCCCTGCACGTTGGAATGTCCGCGGACCGGACAAAGACCAGCCCCAGGTTTACCAATGCTTCCGCTCATCAGAAGCAGGTTCACGATCTCCTGGATAGTCCCCACGGCGTTCTTGTGTTGCGTCAGGCCCATAGCCCAGCACGCAATGACGCGCTTCGAGGAAGCCAGGAGTTCTGCCAGCGTTCGCATTTCCGCCCGCGTAACGCCGGACTGGACTGTCAAAGCTTCAAAACTCTCCTGTCTCAGATCTGCTGCAAACTCCTCCCATCCATGTGTCTTCTCGCGCACAAAGCTCCAATCAACCGCTGTGCCGGGCCGCGCATCCTCCAGTTCCAACATCTCTTTCATCACACCCTTCAGAAGTGCGACATCGCCGTTGATCCGTACTTGCACGTACAAATCGCTAAGAGCGGTCCCTTCGCCGAGCACGCCGGACAGAGTCTGTGGATCCTTGAACCGAAGGAGACCCGGCTCAATCAGCGGATTCATGCACACGATCTTCGCGCCTGCCTGTTTCGCATCCTTGAGTGTGGCCAACATGCGCGGGTGGTTGGTGCCAGGATTCTGCCCGATAATCAGAATCACCTCGGCTCGCGCAAAGTCCTCCAGCGTCACCGTGCCTTTGCCGACGCCGATTGCTTCGCCTAGAGCAGCGCCGGAGCTCTCGTGACACATGTTCGAGCAATCGGGCATGTTGTTGGTACCGAACTGTCGGACAAACAACTGATAAAGAAATGCCGCTTCATTACTGGTACGCCCAGATGTGTAGAAGATAGCTTCGTCGGGGCTGGCGAGGTTATTCAGTTCCCGCGCCAGGAGGCGAAAAACTTCATCCCATGGAAGGGGCTCGTAGTGAGTGGAACCCGGCCGCAGAATCATCGGATGAGTGATGCGTCCCTGCTCTCCGAGCCAATAGTCGGATTGTTCGGACAATTCCTTGACCGAATATTGCCGGAAGAATTCCGGTGTGACGCGGCGACCGTCAGCTTCCCATGCCACTGCCTTGGCACCGTTCTCACAAAATTCGACGATGCGTCTATGGCCGTCGGGTTCCGGCCATGCGCAACTCATGCAGTCAATTCCACCTTTCTGATTGAGTACGCGCAGCGCCAAGCTCCCGCGTATCAGGGCGGACCGAGAGGCCAGGTGATGAATGGAGCTGAGAATGGCGCGCGCTCCAGCAGCGTAGGTTTGTGGGGGTTCCGTTTTTAGACCGGTAAGACCTTCGGGTGGCTGGGCGAGTTGCGATCGGGGCGAATCGACAGATTCCTGACCAGAAACGATGCTGCCTCCGGTACCATCTGCAATCTTGCTTCTCATGACTCCGACGGTTCAACGAAACAATTCAGCAGGACTGCCCGCAAGAAGCTCCGAAATACGCTATATCAGGGTTGGTGCGCTCGTCCACGATAATTTTCGGCTGAATCGTCCGATCGATCACGCATATTGCTCTTTCCGGTCGCCGCATGATTTACTGCTTTTCTCGGAGGGACCGTGATTCGCCGAACGATTCTCATATTCGCAATTCTTAGCGTTGGAGTGCTTTCGACAATGGGTGGCTCACTGCCAGCACAATCTCAGACGCAATCGCCGGCTCAGCCTTTGCCCATGGAAGGCGACCGCAGCTGGACCAGCCTCAGTAATCAGTACACCCAGATGCTCCTGGCGGTCGTTTTTAAGCATCATCCTGAAGCTGGATCGCGACAGGGACTCAGCGAATATGACACTAAGATCTCGCAACCCAGCTGGTCGGACGAAGACGAGCAGCGCCAAGAGACGAGTGCGGTCCTCGAGAAGCTCAAGGCCGCTGCCAGTCAGCCGCAGCAGAATGAAGTGGAGCAAGACCTGCGGATCATGATTCGTAGCGTAGAGCTGCGATTCAAAGAGGATGACTTCGAGCGGGCGCACGAGGTGCCTTTTCTAAACGCCAGCCGAGATGTGTTTCAGGGAATCCAGTTTCTGCTCGACGAGCAAACGCCGCCCGAGCGGCGGCCAGCTGCGGTGGCGCGAATTCGCAAATACGCCGGACTCGAAGCTTCCTACAAGCCACTCACAGAAATTTTGAAACAACGCGCTATGGAGCAGATGGCTAAGCCGAACGTGATTTATCCATGGCGCCATGAAGTTGAAACTGAACTGGCGAGGGATTCGAATTATGTCGAAGGAATCGCCGCCCTGATGAAGAAGTACAACATGCAGGGGTGGGAGGAACCTTATAGCAAACTGAAATCTCAGCTCGCCGAGTATGACGCGTGGATAAAGACCGCGGTATCGCCAAAGGCGCGCGCCGACTTCCGACTTCCGCCTGAGGAATACATTTTGAACCTGCAGGAGTACGGAATCGACATTTCTCCCAATCAGGTGGCTGCATTGGCCCACCAGGCCTTCAAGGACATTCAGGCGGAAATGAAGCCAATCGCAGCACAAATCGCGCAACAGCGGCACTTGCGGTCGAGCGACTACCGAGATGTCATGCGGGAGTTGAAGAAGCAGCAAATCGTAGGCGATGCCATTGTGCCGCTATATAAAGACCGGCTGGCGCAGATCGAGAAGATCATCACCGACCATCGGCTCGTCAGCCTGCCCGACCGTCCGGCACGCATTCGCCTTGCCACCGCAGCTGAGACGGTGCAGCAACCGGCGCCACACATGGTCCCACCGCCGTTTCTGAATAACACCGGCGAGAAGGGGGAGTTCGTCTTACCACTGAACATACCCGCAGGCGCGGGGCAAAGCTCCGGGCAGAAATATGACGACTTCACCTTCGACGCTGCTGCTTGGACGATAACTGCGCATGAAGCCCGCCCGGGCCACGAGCTGCAGTTTGATTCCATGGTGGAACATGGAGTTTCGCTGGCGCGGGTTCTCTACGCCTTCAATAGCACCAACGTTGAAGGCTGGGGGCTGTACTCGGAAGCCATCCTCAAGCCGTACATGCCGCTGGAGGGGCAGCTGGTCTCGCTGGATTACCGCCTGTTGCGGGCAGCACGTGCGTTTCTTGACCCCGAGCTCCAGTCGGGGGAAATCCAGCCTGAGGATGCGTATCGCATCCTTGAGCAGGATGTCGTGCAATCCCACGCCTTTGCGCAGGAGGAAGTCGAGCGATATACGTATCGCGCGCCAGGACAAGCGAACAGTTATTTCTACGGCTATTTGAAATTGCAGGCTTTACGCAAAGAAATCGAGGCGACGCTGGGGCCTAAGTTTAACCAGAAACGCTTTCACGACTTTATTCTTGCGCAAGGCCTGCTACCGCCTGACTTGATGCGCCAGGCGGTGATAGAAGGTTTTGTTCCTGCGGAAAACCGTGAGAAGCCTTAGCTGTTGCGAGTCACGGAGGGACTAGAGGCGACAATCGGACCGAGGAATTCGCTGCTGCGGAAAGAATTGTGACTCGGCCTCTGACCTACTTCGCAGTTGCCAGTGCCCACTCCGCTTCCCCCTGCCGCAGCATCGTCTCGCGATCTTCGGGCAGAATCCAGCGCTCTCTTACCAGTTCGTCAACTGCTTTGGCGTATCGCTTCATGTAATCCTCGCGGCTGGCGTAGCGCTCCGCAATGGACTTGCGCGGATCGCCAGTCTTCTTTTGTTCCGCAGTGGTCTTTGGAAATGCGAGATATGAACCTTCAAACGGAATCCGCTGATCTGGAGCGCCGATTGAAGCGTCTCGTAAATTCCAGCCAGTATAGGTGCCGAGAGGAACCGTAACTTGAGGAAGGCGGACGCCCGCGAGTTCGTTACCGTCGGCATCTACTTGCGGAACCAGCACCGGAAATGCCGCGCCGACGATTGGAGGCTGAATGCTGAGAATTCCTTTTCGCCAATCCTGACCGTAGTCAAGACGATACGCTTGATTTGCCTCATGCGGCTTGTTCACGCCGGGAATCGCCGGGAAGACATACTTTTCCAACGAAACCAGTGTGCCATCAGAGATTTTGGGATAGCTACTCACGGGTGGAAGCGTGTTATCACGTACCCACGCATCCATGTTGGCGATCATGGCGCGCCAGAAATATTTGATCGGCAGCGGCGATTGCAGTTCCTGTCCCAACAGATCGTTCTTGCCCTTCTCCGGAGGGAAGGGGCCGGAGAAATGCTGCAATCCGGTAAAAAAGTAGATACGAGCGTTCTCCGATGGAGAGATGTCCTCTGTTCCATCCGGACTCGTGTGAATCAGGGCAGCGACACGGCCCCAGTACTCGTACGATGTGTTTGAAAGGAAGATTTTGGGTACCACTTTGTCGGCGACAGCCTGATCCAGTAGGCCGCCCTTTGCGCCAGTACGGGTGTCCGTCTCAGGCAAGTCAGTAAAAGGAAAGAGGTCAGTGGGGAAAAAAACCGACGACGTCGGCTGCGCGTCACGCGAGGGCTGTGCGAAGCGGTAGTTGAAACTGCCTCGGCCCGCCCCAGCAACATGGGCAAGAACTCCGTCCAAGGCTATTTTCCCTTGTTCGTCTGCATTGAAGCCCTGGTAGATGAAATCGCGGAGAAACCTTCCATTCTGCGAAATGCCCTGACCGTAAACCCGTGCCGCAGGTGTGAGCGCATCGGGAGAGTGCTTGCTATATGCTGCGTAATCGCGTACGGCGGCAAAACCCAACCCAGCAACGACCGGGTCGTCCACAACATACACGTATTCGTAGATTTGTCCCGGCTGAAAACCGCCTTTTATGTGAATGTACCGGTCGCTCGGCACAAGCCTGGAGTCCACCATGTGAGCGAACTGCCACTCCGACTTGGGAATCAGGGTTCGGTGACCTTCGCGAGAGTCCCGTACGGTTAAAACATTGCGCGGGTCGTCTGGGAAGGCAACCGGATATTCACTTCCGCCAATTGCGTTGCGAGTAAAGAAATGCCCTAAAGGAATTTCTGGCAGGACCTTCCACGGCATGTAGTCGCCGCGCAACAGACCGGTTATGGCTTTCCCGTCCTCTCTGGCGATCGGCGCAAACGAGCGCAGCGCGTCTTCACCCGTGGCGTCCCATTGCCATCCAAGGGTCACGACGGTAAAGCCATTGTGCAACAGCCATCCGTCTCCGGCGTCGGTTGCAAGGTCCCAGTCACCGCCATCGACGAGAGAGGTAATTCGCCCGTGCCCGCGGTTGGGGACCTCCAGAATCAGCGAGCCGTTCCCCTTGCTGGGGTCCTTCGGCAGAATAGCGATGAAGTCTGATGAGAACTCGACCTCGCCATTCTTAAGGTTCACTGCGTTATCGAGGTCAACGATGCGCCGGTTGTGTGGATTCGCCGAGGAAACGGAAAAATAGACGCGCCCGACGATACGCTGGTAAGGCCCGGCGTCGCCGAACGATTTCCCGTTCAGCACATCGGTTCGCGAGGAGATGTCGACTCGAACCACTCTTGCGTGGAGTGGCACAACAAAAACGAAGAGCAAGGTCGCAAGCAGCGTTCTTCTGGCCCATTCAGGCATTACCCGCGAAGCATACCATGAAGCCCGATTCACACAGTAGCGCGGGCGCTATTCGTTGGCGGATGGTCGGCGATGGGTGACCTTGGAGAATTTCGTCCAGTGCAAAATCATGCTGGGGACCACGGAACCCTGCAAAACAAAGAAGAGCGCGTGGCAGCTAGCGGAACGATCTGACGAAGAGTTCCAGTGCTGCACCCAAACGTTCTAGTCCCCCGCGCACGGTTTCGGTTGGCCCGCAAAATCCGATGCGGAAATGCCGCGGCGTTTCGAAGAACTCGCCCGGCACGACGCTAGTGTCGAAACGCTCCTGCAGCAGGGCAACGAAGTCGTCAGCGTTGCCGGTTTTGAGCCTGGGAAATATCGTTGTCCCGAAGCGGCTGGGTTCGCAATCAAGCACCGGGTGCGCGGCGAGAAATTCATTAATCAAATTGCGATTCGTCTCCAGAAGAGCGCGGGCCCGTTGCCGTATCGGGACAAGATGATCGAGCACAATCACGGCAAGCAGCTCGGCCGGGTGCACTGGGCTTCCGTAAGTAAAATCAATCACCTGCCACATCCGCTTCACCAAGTCGGGCTGGGCCAGAATCCATCCGCAGCGAATGCCGCTCAATCCGTAAGCTTTGGTTAGGCTGCTTGTAACCACGAAATTTGGCCCCAGGTGAAATGAGGAGCGCCAGGGGAGATCGAACAACGTCTCAAGATAAACTTCATCGATCAGAACTCGGGCATCGACCTTGGCCGCCATCTCCCCCACCTGGGAGAGGGTCGCGTCGTTGCTCAGGCTCCCGCTTGGGTTGTGCAGGTTGCAGAGAATCACCAGGCGGGTTTTCGTCGTGAGCTTCCGCTCTAATTCCCCGAGCCCCAGGCGGAATGCCTTGTCCGGCAAGCGTTCGAATCGGCTCACTTTTGCGCCTATGTAATTCAGAACCGCCAGCAGCGGATCGTAGGTGGGCTTCTCGATCAGTACTTCGTCCCCGGGTCGAACCAAAGCCGTCAGCGCCACGAAGTTTGCCATGGATGCACCCAGCGTATAGACAACGCATTCCTCTGGCACATTCGCCTTCCCGGCGATCCGTCGCATCAGCGGTTCATAGCCGTACGGGCCAGTTCCGCCTATTTCCAGATCCTCGATTCGCACTGGCAGCTCGGCCAGAGGATAATCAACCACACCACTCACCGCCAGGTTGAAGCGCGCATTCGAGCGCAGTTTCGCCCACGCGAGGTAGTGGGAAACTGCATCTCCATTCCGATTCATGCCAGACTGTTCCTTACGTTACAAACTTGCTATGCGCGTTCTGCTGCCGCGCGCGCCGGCCCCATAACCAGTACACGGGAATGCCCGCCAAAAGCAGCGCGTAACCGATAAGGCTGTTCTCGGGATAGCGGTAGATCGTATTCCCCACCACCCACCAGCATATCGCGACAAACGCCACGGTCGTCACGGGATGGCCGGGTGTACGGTAGCCGCTGTGAGCTGTGGTTTCTTTTGACGCCCTTCGGCGGAACACAAATATCGTGGTTGCAGTCAACCCAAAGAAAAGGAAGTCCATTGAAACGACATAGTTCAAAATCTGCTCATAGCGTCCCGAAAGCGCGATCACGATCGTCCACACGCACTGCAAAATGATAGCGACCACTGGCACGCGAGTGCGCGGATTGAGCCGCGCCACCGCCCGAAAAAACAGGCCATCAGCAGCCATAGCGAAATACACACGAGGTGCGGTGAGGATCGATTGGCTCAGAAATCCTAGGGTCGACAGAGCGATGGCTGCCGCTATGAACATCGCGCCGCGCTCTCCGACAGCCAAGCGCATAACGGCTGTGGCAGGGGCTTGGGTTGCCGCTAGTGTCTGCGGGCCCAGAGAACGAACACATACCCAGTTCACCCCAGTGTAAAGTACCGTTACCCCGAACACTCCGATTAATAAGCCGCGCGGCAGGTTCTTACGGGGCTCTTTGACCTCGGCCGCAATGAAGTTGGCGGTCTGCCATCCACCGTAGGCAAACAGCACTGGCACCATGGCTGCCCCGAACGAGGTAAGGGACCAAACATGGTCGACCGTGCTCGTCGTTGTCTCATGCTTGCCTGCGAAGACCAGTCCGGCAAACACCATACCGGCGATGGCCATGATTTTTAATACCATGAATGTGCTTTGGATCCGACCCCCCAGCCTTACTCCCAGACAATTGACGAAGGTCAGAACGCCAAGCGCGGTCGTGGCTACTACCCACTCTCTCGCATGCATGCCGGTAACCTCGAGAAGGTAGCGCGCGAAGATGGTGGCGACCACTGCCATTCCGCCAGTCTGGACTACAAGCAGCAGCACCCATCCATAAAGAAACGCAACGAGCGGATGATAAGCCTCTCGCAGAAAGGCATACTGTCCGCCGACTTCGGGCAGAACGGCTGCCAGTTCGGCCCAGATGAATGCCCCGCCCAGGCCGATTACGCCGCCGAAAATCCACGCACCCAGGATCAGCGCCGAAGTGTGAACCCGCTCTGCCACTACGTAAGGATTGATAAAAATGCCGGCGCCGATAATGCCTCCCATGACCAGCATGGTGGCATCGAACAGACCCAGTTGCCGGGCCATCCCAGCAGGTTGATGCGAGTGCGATTGTCCCAGAGCGGATGACGACGATTTAGGTACTGGCTGGGCTCGATCGCCTCCAGGCAGTTCGCTCACAATGACGGCCTGCGGTGAGATCCGAAATGTCGGTCTTTGTTCATTTTTTTGTGGCGGACCTGAGTCAGTTTACGTGGCAAGCAATCGCCAGGCATCGGCCCACCCATAACAGACGATATCACTCGTTGACCCCGCAAAAGGCGAATGGGGGGTCAGTGTAATGGCATGGTTGCCTCAGTTGACTTCCGGTTTGCCGGCACACATCCAACCAAGGAACCGCCTGATGTAGAATTCTCCGGCAAATCAAGTCCTGCTTCAACAGGAGTGACCGTGAACTACGCCCGCATTGCATTCGCTTCCCTCGGGGCTATGGTCGCCTACTTTGTCTATGGCTTTGCCATGTTCGCCGCATGGCCATCCATGAAAACTGAATTTATGAAGTACCCCAACGTCTATCGCCCCAAGGACGAGATGATGAAGGTGATGCCCTACGGCATGGTCGCCGTCCTCATCGCTATCGTGGTTGTCGCCATACTCTACGCAAAAATCTATACCGTTGCTGGCGGCATCGTATTAGGCATCTATCTCGGCTCACTCATCGGCCTGTTCTCTGTCTGCACCTTCGCGATCCACAACTACATCAACCTGAACATCGGCCTCACGTTGACCATCTACCAGTCCATTGCCTACTTCATTCAGTGGGTCATCGTGGGCGCAGCCATCGGCCTCATCTACAAACCCTCCTGATTTGTCAGCAAAACAGGGCTATCTGGAGACAAGCATTTGGGAAGTTGTCAAAGGCTGGTCGGCAATGCAGAAGCTACTTATCCTCAATGGGAGAAAACGCTGAGCACTCAAAACCGTGTCAGTGGGCCCGAATCGTTTTTCATTCCGATTGTGAGGAACTACGGTTTGATGAGCTGCCGATGCCCATCCTTGTTGATCAGGGTGAGCGAAGTGTCCCCGCCGTCAGCGCTTAACACCAAGTAGGTTGGATCAATACCACCGCTGAGATCAATGCCCGACCCTTGCTCAGTTGTCGCAATCTTCACTGAAGGTCGTCCGTCCCGGCGAATTAGGCGGAGTACAACCGCCTCTGGAAAGGTCTTCCCGCCATGCTCAGTGAGTGAACCATCCGGTCTTCGCGCCGGACCTTCCGGGACTATCTGGATCGAGGCTCGAACCTTCCCCTCTGCATCCACGATCTCTAGCGCTCGGCCTCGCAATACCGCGTCAGCGCCACTGGCTTCGACTGATCCGATCCGCTGTGACAGCATGAGAATCAACAGCCCGAGGTTCAGCAAGGTCAGGACAGCCAAAATACGATGATTATTCATAAAGTGCTCCCCCGAATTGTTTTCTCTCGAGCGATGGCCCATTGGTTGGACGTTCAGCCATTCCACCCGTCAACCGGGCGTTCGTTAGGATCGATCGCGATCTCGCCTCTTGGGGAGGGAAAAGGCGAACAGAAAGCGCAAATTTGCGCAGTTGCCTGCGATCAATAAGAATTGGAAAGCTCATGAATCCCGCAGTAGAGTAATTGCGTATGTCAGATCGCAATCGCCTTAAACCGATGGCAAAAGCCGCGTCTGTTCTGTGGCTGCTGGGTTACTTTCTACTTGCCAACCCACCTAGACTCTGTGCGCAAACTTTGGCGGACCGCCTGGGATATCCTCCCGGCACAAAGCTGGTCATTGTTCATGCCGACGACCTTGGGGAAACCCACGCAGTGAATGCCGCGGCAATTCAAAGCCTGGAAGCTGGATCCATTAACTCTGCGAGCATGATGGTGCCCTGCCCGTGGTTTCCCGAGATCGCTGACTACGCGAAAGCCCATCCCGGGGCAGACTTTGGGTTGCACCTTACACTAACCAGTGAACGGGTTTATTACCGGTGGAGCCCTGCCGCTCCCGCCGACAAAGTGCCTAGCCTCGTGGATGAGAACGGATATTTCCATCATGATTGGGAACACAATCAGCACCCCAATGCGAAGGAGGTTGAGGTCGAATTGCGTGCTCAGATCGAACGCGCACTGGCAATGGGTGTTCGCCCTACACACCTTGATTCGCACCAGTATCGGCTCATCATCAATGGGAAGGAACTTTTCGACGTGATGGTACGAGTGGCTCACGAATACAAATTGCCCGTTTTCGTGACCCGAGATTGGTTTGCTGATCATCCTTATCTACAGCAGAGCCTCGGTACCGAGGACATAGTTCTGGACCACACGGTCACGATTGGACCCGATGTGCCGCCGGGGAAGTGGACCGACTTCTATGTCTCGGCGCTGAGAAGCTTGAAACCCGGAGTGACAGAATTCGTCATTCATCCTGGCTTTGACAATGAGGAACTGCGTGCGGCGACGAGGGAGCGCTCAACCTGGGGCTCGGCTTGGAGGCAGCGCGATTTCGATTTCTTTATCAGCGATCAATTTCGCCAGATCCTGGTTCAAGAGAACATTAAGTTGATCACGTGGCGGGAACTTGCCAGCATGGCGTCACGGAAATAGGGTGGTCGCTGGATATGGGTCCTCGAGAACGGATATATCCGATTTTTCCGTCAGAGGAACTCCCCAGTCTCCCAGCTCCGCAAATCCTGGCGGTCTTGTTGAGGAGTACAAAAAGGGTGCAGGCCGTTCCTAGTGCTTCGGAGGGAAGATCTTCAGGAAGTTTCGGACGATGATTGGTGGCGTGCAATCCCGCACGATTTGCCCGAAGGTGCGTCCCTTTTTCTGATAGAAGCTCGGCGCATACACGGAACTGTGTGGCGTGATTTTTTTCTGTCCTTCAGCCGTGTGGTAATAGACCACAAACGAATTGCGCGATCGACCGCCCGGCGCAGCGATCGGCGAGGGCACGCCGTGGAAATTCGTGTCGGCGATTTCAAAGAGAATCGTCCGATTGAACACCGGCTCTACCACGACCTCGCAGCGGGTGCCCGCCTTATCCCACAATTCCAGCTGACCACCGTACTCATGCTTCCAGTCTTTATTAAGATACGTAATCATTCCCAGCCGACGCGCTAGGCCAGTCTCATAGGCGGTATTCCGGTCAGCATGAACGTCGAACTTACCTCCACTGGGCAGGATGTGGTATCCGCCTCCCTGTAAGTATGGATCTGGCAGCAGTTCCCAAATGCCGGTGATTTCGGAGAGCAGATATAGAAACGCCGCGGAATGTACAAACGCCACATGCTGAAACCCGGTATCAGCAAGTTCCACGGCCGAGCGCAAGTTGTATTTAGTCAGGTGCTCGTCTTTGTTCTCGACCCATTTTTCATTGTTCAAAGACGGGGTCTCGCTTACCAACCGGTCGAGTATTTGGTCATCAAACATTCCATCGAGAACAACATGCGGGTAAGGCTTGGCTGTCTGGTATTGCTCGGCAAGTCGCTGCACGCTTGTGGGCAGCGATATACGGCTGGTCAGCAGGGATAGAATTCCGGAATCTTGAGTAGCGACGTCAGGCACGCGAGATCACCTCGACGAAGAGGGAAACACAGACTGTGAAGGCAGCCTCTCACGGAAAGCTGCCAATTCAACCGTTTCACCATACCTTGGATGCAGGAATCCGACAATCGCACCAAGGTAACCTCTCCCGAGACAGGTAACCTCTCCTGAGGATGCAGGAGCGCCACCCAGCGCGGTAACCTGGTTCGATTTTGGCCCCTTGGTTCAGAATTCACTGAACCGTTCTTTGAAATGGAGCCTAGCCCTGCACGCCGTAAGACCCCCATCGCTATCGGGGCTACGCGCTGTGAAAAGGAAGATCGCGACGTTAGCCGGTTGCCGAAAGCACCCCGGCGTCATATGCGAGGGTTGCCGGGGCACGACGGTTTCAAATGTGTTTGTCCGCGCTTTTGCATTTTGCAACATAACTCTTGCCTGTTCCGGCTTGACCTTGAGCTGTCGGCGTAATGCCTGCTGTATTTGCTCGACTTGCCATCGAGCCGTCATGATTCCGTCAGCAGTGTGAGCATTCTGTCCTAGCAACAGGTGTCCGATCTCATGGGCGATGAGGCAGCTGAGAATTACTGAAACGTTAGACTCCGAATCGGTGGATTTCTTTGCCAGGCGCAGAACCGGTTCGTAATAGACGGTTGCCCAAGTCGGTGGGAGGGCGAACCCAAACTCGGTGTCCGGCAAAATGGTTCTTGAATTGTCGGTCAACAACCCTGCTCCGGATCTCACCTGGCGCGGACTCAACTCTGCACAGCGGCGCACCCAAGGAACCAACCACGGGAGGACACTCGGTCCACGTCAAACGAATCCCGCTGTTGGCGAAAATGGCATCCACTCCTTGCTCGCTGCGGATCAAAGTGGGCGCTGGAAGCCTGGGAATAATTGAACAACAGTACCCTTAGGATCGCGGCCGTTTTCACCTCAGCCAGAGCTGGCCCGGATACAAGAAATACTGGCAATGTTCCCAAAAAGGCCAAGTAAAAAAGGTGTCTACATTGGGTACGCAGCATCGGGGTTCACCTCGGTGTTCAGGGGTGTGCCGAGGTTCGGTGATCTGCCTGGGTACCTCAATGCAACACGACTCGCGAGAAGGTCGTGTGTGGGTTGCGAGCACGTCACGCGTATGACGTGCAATAACTTAGGGGTTGTATTCTGTAGTGCGCCAGTTAAACGCGTTTACACTTTGCTTTTACAATGCTCCCAAATGTTCCTCGGTCGATCCCTTAAGATTCCCGAAAACCTGCCTCGGTGAGGCAAAGACTCCAGATCACGCTTGTGGACTGCCATCTTGTGATCGGACTGAGTTTCCTGTCCCTCGCCGTGTGCTTGACGATTGAATATCTCGCGCGGATTACAAAGAGGTCGAAGAAAAATTCAGGCAGACTTCAGTTTTCTTTTGGGGCGACAAGCAAAATGCTTTACGATTTGCATAAATTGAGGCGGGCAGGCAGAGATGAAACCGATTCTGGAAATGCGTGAACTTGTGAAGGACTACCCGGGTCATCGCGCGCTGGCGGGTATTTCCCTTTCCATCCCACAAGGAAGCTTCTTCTCATTGCTCGGCCCCTCGGGCTGCGGCAAAACCACGACGCTCCGGCTCGTTGCCGGGTTTGAAGAACCCACCTCAGGAGACGTGCTGATCAATGGAGAAGTTGTCAACCGCCGCAAACCCTACGAACGAAACGTAAGTACTGTCTTCCAGAGCTACGCCCTTTTCCCACATCTCTCGGCGCGAGGGAACATTGAGTTTGGCCTCAGGCGGCACGGCGTCACGGAGATCGATTCCCGCGTTGAAGACGCTATCAGGCTCGTGGGACTGATTGGCAAAGAGGCGAGACGTCCCGTGGAACTGTCAGGTGGCGAGCGTCAACGGGTTGCGCTGGCACGCTCATTGATCCTGGCTCCCGATGTACTTCTATTGGACGAGCCATTGGCCGCGCTCGATCCCAAGCTTCGTAAGCAAATGAGAACGGAACTCAAGGCGATGCAGCGACGGGTCGGGATCACCTTCCTACTGGTCACGCATGATCAGGAAGAGGCGCTTTCCATGTCCGACCAATTGGCAGTAATGACGGAGGGTCGCATCGAGCAGATTGGCTCTCCGCAAGAAGTGTACTTGCACCCTCGCACCAAGTTCGTAGCTGGATTTTTGGGGGCGGTGAACTGGATCGCCGGGGTGGGTATTAGGCCTGAGGCATTGCGACTCGCCCGCGAGGCGCAGAACCACGGCGCGAAGTCATTTCCCGCCATGGTCACCGACTTAGTGTTCTTGGGCGACTGCTTCCAGGTAGTCGTGCGGCTGAATAGCGGTGAGGAGGCTGTGGCGCAGGTTCATCGCAGCTCTATGGTTTTCCATCCTGGCCAAAACGTCCACCTCTGCTGGAACCCGGCGGATGAAATCACGGTCTTATGAGGCTTCGGTTCTGGTTTGTCATGCCGACATGGGTATGGATGACGGGGCTCTTCGGGGCCCCGCTTGCTATTGTCTTCGGCTACAGCTTCCTGACGCGAGGCTACTACGGCGGAGTGGCAAAGCCTTGGACGCTAGAGAATTACCAGCGGCTCTTTGATCCTCTCTATGCAACCATTCTGCTGCGCTCCTTTATCATGGCATTTGCCGCGACAGGACTCTGCCTGCTCCTGGCATTTCCAGCGGCGCTATTCATATCACGCTCAGTCAAACATAAAAATCTTTACCTACAGCTTGTAATGCTGCCGTTCTGGACGAGTTTTCTGGTCCGCACCTACGCCTGGTTATTCCTACTACGTGATACGGGCCTCATCAACACCGCTCTACAGAAGTTGGGGATCATCCACAGCCCGCTCCCACTGCTTTATAACGATGGAGCAGTGCTTCTGGGACTGGTCTATGCATACCTCCCTTTCATGGTCCTGCCTATTTACGCTACGCTCGAGCGGCTCGATCCGTCGCTCCCGGAAGCCGCCGCTGATCTGGGCGCACGCCCCTGGGCCACGCTGCTGCGCGTGATCGTTCCGCTCGCGCGTCCTGGCATCATCGCGGGTGCCGTATTGGTGTTCATTCCTTGTCTGGGAGCTTTCCTCACGCCGGACTTGCTCGGCGGCGGACGTACTGTGCTGGTGGGCAATCTCGTCCAGAACCAGTTCACGACCGGACGCGACTGGCCGTTTGGCTCGGCAGTTTCAGCGCTCTTGATGCTGCTCGTCACGCTGCTGGTGTGGGAGTTCTTGCGGCGGGAAACTGAGCACCTGTCATGAAGCGCTGGCTGGCAGTGTATGCAGTCGGTTTTCTTGCCTTCTTGCACCTGCCCCTCCTCACGCTGGCGGTTTTCAGCTTCAACTCATCGCGCTTTACCGTGTGGGAACACTTTTCGCTGGAGTGGTATCGCGCCATCTTCCGTGACCCCCAACTCATGGAGGCAACCTGGAACAGCATCATCATCGCTGTCTGCGCGACCTTGATTTCAACGGTTGTGGGGACCCTTTGCGCGTACGGTCTTTGGAAACGCGGCTCGCGCGTCCTGATGGGAACACTCTATCTTTCTCTTGTTACCCCGGAAATCGTTACCGGGATATCCTTGTTAGCGCTGTTTCAGTGGATCTTCCGCTGGCTGCATTGGCATCTTGGCCTGTACACGGTAATTCTTGCGCACGTCGCGTTTTCAATCGCGTACGTGGTGATTGTAGTCTCGGCCAGACTTCGGACATTGAGCAGGAGCCTTGAGGAGGCTGCCATGGACTTGGGAGCAAATGAGTGGGGGGCTTTCTGCTACGTGATCCTCCCCGCGCTTGCTCCCGGCATTGTTGCGGGCGCGCTGTTGGCGCTCACTGTATCCTTCGACGATTATGTCATCACCAGCATGGTAGCGGGCGTCGATTCCGAAACACTACCGATGGTGATCTACGCCATGGCACGACGGGGTGCCAGTCCAGTCATCAATGCGATCTCAGCGCTGGTTACGGTATTCATCGGAATCTTGATCCTGATCTTTGAGCGGGTTCGCGAAGCATGAACCGGCGATATTTTCTGCTAGGCTTGGCCGCCTTGGCCGGTTGTAGTCGAGACTCTCGACCCCATTTGAACGTCTACAACTGGTCCGCCTATGTCGCCCCGGACACCATCTCCAATTTTGAAGCGGAGTTCGGAGTGCGGGTGCGTTACGCGACGTATGAGAGCAACGAGGAGATGCTCGCCAAGGTGGTCACAGGCAACTCCGGATGGGACGTAGTCTTTCCGACCTACACGCGTTTGAAGCCAATGCTCGACTACGGCCTGCTCCAGCCGCTTCGCCATGAATGGCTGCCTAATCTGCCCAATCTGGATCCACGATTCCGTGTGCCCATGTGGGATCGTGAACTCCAATGGAATGTCCCTTATATGTGGTTTGGGACAGGGATCGCGTATAGCCGAAGCGTGCAACCTGCGCCAAGGCGCTGGGCGGACTTGTGGAACACCCGCCTGAAGGGCCGACTCACCATGCTGGACGATCCGGAGGATATGCTCGGGGCGTGCTTAAAGAAAATCGGCCTCTCCTTCAACGCTACAAACCCCGGGGAGCTACAACGCGCCAAGCAAGAAGCTCTGGCACAAAAACCTCTGCTACAAGCCTATCTGAATGCGGAAGTGCGGGACCAACTTGTCTCGGGCGACGTACTGGCGGCACAACTCTGGGCTACAACCGCACAACAGGCAATAGACGCCGACCCCAATCTGGCCTTTGCTTATCCTGAAGAGGGCTTTCCTTTTTACTGTGACTGTGCCGTGATCCTTCGGGAAAGCGAGCGGCCTCACCTCGCACATCAATTCCTCAACTATTTGCTGCGTCCCAAAGTCGCCGCCGCCGCCGCCGACTACACCAGGGTCGCGACCGCAAATGGCACTGCCAAGGCGCTGCTGCCCGACTCAACCCGCAACTGTCCCACGCTCTACCCGCCAGAAGAGGTCTTTGACCGCGGGGAATGGGCGCAACCGTTGACACCCGAAGCCCAGCGGCTGCGAGACCGCATTTGGACGGAAATAAAGTCTTCGTAGCAGTAAAGCAAGGATCACCATCCTTTCACTCACACTTGCTGCGACTGTGACCGGTGCAAATTTCACATTCGATCCAAGCGCATCGCGGGCGCTATTTTGATTGCCGTTGTACAGTTCAGTGGCGAGATTGTTTGCGCTGTAGGCATGCAGAATTGCTTTCGCCGGCTCGACGACCCATAGGATACCGTTGCTGGTCCCGTTCGCCGACAAGGTCGGCGTCGCACCCAAGCAGCCTAGTCGCAAGAAACACCTGTCTGCCTATGGAATTGGCCTCACTGCACGGGAACGGTTGTACTGGCTGAGATTCCAGCAATCGAACCAGTGATGGTGAGCGAGGTGATCCCGCTTGGGACGCTAATGTTGAGGGTTGTGGACGAGGTGCCATTCGCTATCTGGGTACTCGGGGGCACTACATTCGGTTGGTCACTCGACAAAGCGACGGTGACGTTCTGAATGGCATTTTTGGACAAGCTGAGCGAAACCGTAGCCTGTCCTCCAGCCGGAGCTGGATTCGGCGAGACTGTGATCGAGTTCAGAGCTTCCATAATGCAGGGGAGCGATTTCACCTGCTGTGGTGGGTTAGGGGGCGTTGCCCATGGCACGTTCATGAAATCGAAGAACTCTGCCATGTCCGGCTGTGCAGCATCGCGAGCGGTCAGGCTCGGCAAACTGAACCGTGTCTCAATGAACTTCAAGATGGCCGTGTAGTCCATGACTGTATGCGACACGTAATTCGGCTTCGTGAACGACGACACGATGATTAGCGGAACTCGAAATCCAGTGACAAAGAACCCGCACACCGGGCTTGTGTTATTGGCACATATATCAGTGCTCAGGATGTCGGTTGGATACTGGATGCTATCCGGGGCTATAGCAGGCTGCGGAGGCACGTGATCGTAGAACCCGCCCGGCTCGTCGTAGCTGAAAATTAATACAGAATCCTTCCATGACGGGCTCGACATCAGTGTGTCAATCAGGCTTTGAACATAGGCCGCCCCTGCCTGAATCGTACCTGCTCCGGTCGAGTCAACCGTTGGTGAGTGCTCGTCCAAACCCACGTATCCCGCAGGTTCAATGAACGATACCTGAGGAAGCGTGCCATTCTGCATATCGTTCAGCAGTTGAGAAATTGGCGCAAGCTGATTCGGTAGATTGTTGAGCACGTACTTGCCATACGTGAACTGGCTTAAATAGCTGTGGGAGTACAAACAGGATGCTGTCGTACAGCCGCTCGAATCCGGATGAACGTAAAGCCTCCAGCTAACACCGTTGTTCTGCATCAATTGGAAGATTGTCTGGGCGGTCAAGGGAGGGCTGTTGGTCGTGCTCAGGGCGTTCACATGCCCCTGTGAGGTTGCACCATACAGATACATTCGATTCGGCTGGGTCCGGGTCATCACGGGCGCAAACCAGCGGTCGGAAGTCGCAAAGTTCGACGCCATAAAGTAGTAGTAGTTCAACTGACTTCCATCGAAATAGCCCATCGCTCGATGCCCGAGTACGTCGTAGAGGTTGAAGCCAGCAGCGTCCTTCGCGGCTGTGTGAACGAAGCCGTCCATCGGAGCGGTAGTTGAATCTGCCGGATCGAACTGGTTGCGATCGCCGTGGCTCTCATTCCATGACGGGCTCGGGTTCTCGGTGCATCCCGTTTGCAGATTGAAGGGCGAAACCGGGTCACCATTGGGATCGAGGTTCAACGCATTTGTCGGCTCCCCGTCAAATGTCGTTCCGTTGGTCGCCTGCGGATAGCCACTGACCTGCCAATAATTCGCTAGCTGCCCGAAGTAATGGTCGAAAGAGCGGTTTTCCTGAAGCAGAACAATGATGTGATTGATCGCGGTGATATCCTGCGGCGGAGGAATCGGGGCGAACGTGGCATCCACGTTGTACATCTGTCCACCAGCGACACTGAGCTGACACGTGGCACCCGAACACGCTCCGTTAAAGCCAGGAAAGTTGTACCCGGGAGCGGCTGACGCCGACAACGCCAGAACCGTGCCATCGCTGAAGCTCGCCGTACAAGTCCCGGGACAGTCGATTCCAGCTGGACTACTGATAACCGTTCCACTCCCCGACAGAGTAACAGTAACCTGCGCGGGCGGGATAGGGCTGAAAGTGGCGGAGACGGAGGTATCGCTGGACACAACGAGACTGCAAGATGAGCCACTACAGGCTCCTCCAAAGTTACTCAACTTATACCCAGAAACTGGCGAAGCGTTCAGGGACACCGCTGTGCCAGAGAGGAATGAGGCGCTGCAAGTCGCCGGGCAGTTGATTCCAGCTGGCGCACTGGTCAATGTGCCGCTGCCCGTAACCGTAACTGTTAGGTGTACTTGCTTCTTCAGTTGAGAGTCGTTGGATGTTCCCCCACCGCAGCCGGAAAGCAGAGAAAACACCGCCACGAGAATCGGCAATTGAGAATGACGGAACAATCGACCTGTGGCGCAGGGGTTCACTGCTTTAGCAGAGTACCTGTTTGGTGCAATCCAGAGTAGAAGGGTTGCCTGCTTCGTCTGATAACGTAATCTGACCGTCCGCAATACCTTGTGCTGCGTCCGATGATGTGGCTTAGTACAACCGGAACAGGACTTCGACGTCTATCTTGACGGCAACGGGTACACCGTTCCTACGCGCTGGATCGAATTTCCACTGTCTGACAGCCTCGATTGCTTTCTCATCTAATCCGCTTCCCAGAGCACGTGTGAGCTTGACATCTCGCGGCAAGCCGTCAGTTCCAACAATTAGGCTCAAAACACAGAAACCTGAGAGTTTTGCTCTCCTCGCCTCTTCCGTATAGGGAGGATCAGGAGTGTAGATCGCCTTTGGAAACGACACGCCCTGGGCTTGGCTACAGAAGGTTGGAGGCGGCGGAAATTCAGCCCCAATTACCGACTTAATGACACTGACCGCCGACTCAGCCTCATACCAAGGGATTGACACCAGCGACTGCAATGTCGCTCCCATCAGTCAACACCAATCTCTCACGAATGACTTTAGTTCTGCGCCACCCCGCCGACCTTCTTACGCGCAGTTTCGAGTTCGGTCCGCTCTCGACCAGCCCCAATGTCTATCAGTTGTCGGAAGTAGGGTAGAGCGGCGCTCGAATTCCCTGCCGACTCCGCTGCGAACCCTGCGCCCCACAGCGCATTGAAACGGTTCGGAGTGGTCTTCAGAACAGTTTCGTACTCTCTGAGGCTGTCTTGGGGACGGTTCTGAAGCAACAGCATTTGGGCGAGCAGTTCGCGGGCAGGAACTATAGCGCCCGGAGTGACCGCGTCTTTATCCATACTCTCTTCAAGTTCGGTTGCCGAACGCATGCCCGTGAGTGCATCCTCCGGCTTTCCCGATGCTTGTGCGATCCAGGCGGCTACTTCACGGCGTTGAATCTCGATCTGCTTGGACCAGTAATCACTCTTGGGTTGCGCGGAGTCACGCAGAGTCGCGAGGCCGTGTTCGGCGGTGGCGGCACGGGTTAGATCATTCGAGCGGGCAGCGCCGATGCCAATGGCCATCCAGGTAATGGCCTGCGCCCACGGGACACTGCCGACGACGGGTCGCAGGCGGGCTGCATCTTCCCACTTCCCAAGTTCGATGGTGTAACGGGCAGGAATGGCCGCGGTTGCATAGTCACCAGTCAGAGTCAGGGCAGTGCCGCGGTCTAGAGGCAACGAATTCATCTCGTCAAGGACTGCCTTGGCATCACTTACCTGCCCGCGCTGCAGATACGCATATTCCAGATAGTCCATGGCATGCAAACGCTGATCACGGGCCTCCCCATTCTGAGAGGTAGCTTCCGCTTCTGCGGCGAGCTCAGCAGAACGCAGGTTGGAGTGGATGGATTCTTCCCACGAACCCACACGCGTGAAGAGATGTGACGGCATGTGATTGGCATGTGCCGATCCCGGCGCGATGGTGGCATACTTGCGCGCCGCACCTAATCCCTTCTCCGCCAGAACTGGATTGTCATAGCAGTGAATGATGTAGTGTGCAACACCCGGATGGTCGGGCTCCTTGGCGAATATCGGCTCCAGTATCTCCCCACACTTACGCTGGTTGGAGAAGGTCTTGTCGGTCTTGGGAGCGGTCACGTCCAAGGCTAATGCGTGGAAGATGGCGGCTTCAGTGTCGTCAGGATAGGCAGCTTGCAATGCCGCCATTTTCTGTTCGTACGCCTGGGAATGGGCATACTCGTCCTTGCCGTCCTCTTGATAGAACTCGGCGAGCGCGTCAATGTATGCGTGTTCGCGAGCAGTAGTGGTGTTGTTGTGCAGCGCAATGGCCTGGGCTTTGTGGAGCGCCCCACGTCCAGCGTTGATGTCACCGTTATGCCAGAGCCCGTGATAGTGGGACATGGCGACTCCCCACTGAGCCATGGCACATTGAGGGTCGAGTTTGGAAATAGCGGTGAAAGCGTCACGGGTTTGCTCGTACTGGAACGAGTGCAAGAGTGCAACGGCTCGCTGAAAGTCGTTTTGAACGGATTTCGAGCACGAATTCGCGAAGTTCACGGAACCTACCTCTTTCTCAGTTAGTGCATGGTGATGGCCTTCATCGCCGGCGGCCGAGGTTGTCAGGCCCATACAGATAGTTAAGAAGAAACTGAAGTACGTTATGTTGAGGCGCATTGCAATCCTCCAAATTGGGGCCATGCCGAGCACCGTGGTGCACGGTCCAGAACAGTCTCCCGCCAAGGTCGGCATAGAGACAATCCGTCAGCGATTGCGTGAGTGGGACGACAATGGTTGCCTCACTTGCAATGGCCTGGAGCAACCTACTCCACTTTGTTTTCTTGTGCAAGGCGACGAAGACCTTCGATGGGTGCCCCGTGTCCGGAAAAGCCCTGAAAGCTCGACCATTACACGCATTGAGTGGCTCTCCACACGACGGTAGAATTTGAGTGCCTGATTGCGATAGCTAGTGAGCATCCCCGTGAACTGTTTTGGAATCTGTTACAAGATCGTACCCCCAACACTCGTCCTGCTTCTGATCTTAGTTGCAGAGGGCGTTGGGCAATCCATTCCGCATGTCACCGCTGCTGCTTTGAACGGGAATCCAGTCTCCCTTCCGTCCGATTTCGCCGGAAGGCCCGCAATCCTCATTATCGGCTTCAGTCGGGAGGGAGGCGACCAGTGTGGCCCATTCGCACGCAAGCTAGCTAAAGAGCCGAGCGTCATCGATGGGAAAGTCATCGTATATCAGATCGCGATGCTGGAGTCGGCACCCCGATTGATCCGTCCGATGATCCTGCATGGCATGCGTGGCGGCATCCCAAAGACTGAACAAAGCAAATTCCTACCCCTTGTCCACGACGAGAAAGACTGGAAACAGGCTGCTGGATTCACGAAGCCTGGCGAGGCGGATGCATATCTGCTTATCGTTGGCCCCGATGGAACCATCCGGTTCAGCCGGCATGGAAAATACAGCGATGAGTTCTATGGGGACTTCAAAAAGCACTTGCCCTGACCTGGGTTCGCGCCTGAGGGTTTTGAGTGCAATCGCTTGGTTTCGCCAATAACCCTGTGCTAAGTTGAAAATCATTCGTTCTACTCTGAACAATGCTGAGGGGCATTTAGCGCGGCCAATACCCTGAACCCTGCCGTTCGGGGCAGAGAGTTGTTCGCGGCTGAAAGGTTCTCTCGACCCAAAGAATGTTGACGCTTGGTACAACCTTGGAGTCCTGTACCAACTGAAAGAACCTCGACGAAGCGAAAGGGATGGAGCCGACGATCGGACTTGAACCGATGACCTGCCGATTACGAATTCGTCGCGGCGAGTTCCTCTAGACTAACCCCATTTCTTTTCAGCCGCAGAAGATCACCTGAGCGCATCCACGGCGTTCTCATTCTGCAGAAATGGGACAGTAGACAGGACAGCAAATTGCTGTTGCGGTTGGGAGCTGTTCACGGATGTTATTCGCCATCTTGCTCTTGATGTTCCCTAATTCCCTCGCAGAGGTCCCAACCTACCCCGGCCGAGATCCGGCGGGAGGACCTCAAAAGCACACTGTTGATGTCGTTTGAAATCCATGGTAACCGCCAAATTGGCGCTGGCGCTGACCCTGTTTCCGGTGGGTTCACGGTTCCTGCCAGCGCGGGCGAAGCGAGGTTGGCCCCCCAAGGTAAACCACTCGCTGCCCGCGCCCGGCACCGGCGTGGAGTCAACCTACGAGCCGGTAACCGGAGTGCAATCGAACGATAAGTCTGGAACTGCGCGCCTATTTCCCATCCAGAAGATAACGAAAACCATCAGAGTAGAACCCATACGAGCCCTTGAGAGAGCATGTTGAAAAATCCCTGATTTTATTGAGATCGTCGACGAGATACGCGTCGTCGCCCTACCTGACATGAACGAAACCGCCGGGGAGTTTGCTTTTTCTGAGAAAAAATAATGATCTGTTGCTCATATCGCGTGACCAGCACGGTGCTTTTTGGTTGCCATTCAGGGTGTTGGAATTGTGCCCTCGCGGGTTACACGGAATCCAGCAAACAAAAAAGCCCCGAACATTGTCGGGGCCCCATCTGCCGAAGATGTAAGGGTCGAAAACTACTGGTGGATCCTGCGCAGGGGACCGTTGGCATTGGAGAAGTTACGCGTGCTGAGCGCCTGAATGCCCGCGTTGTGCTCGCCGTTGAAGGGCGTCGCGCCATTGCCGCATCCTGCATTATTTGCAGCATCCGGCGATCCAAACCAGAGCCCGACGTGGTAGGTATGCACCGGTCCGGTCACCGGATTCGAGTTGGCGTCCGGAATTGGCTGCTGATGTACGACTGGCGCAGGACCGCTCCCCGGCGCGACGATGAAGGTCTCGATGCTGAAGCGACCTATGAAATCGGCGACTCCATTGCCTCTCTCGTCTGTGGTCAGGTCACCTTGGTACCAGGAAAGACCAAAGGGAGGATTCGGCAGCTGGATTACGAAGGCGTCGAATTCAGTCTTCGGCGGCAGACCGCTAACTTCCATGTGCATGACTTCGACGTTACCCAGTGAGTTGATCGTTACCCGACCCTTGGCATCGGGAATGCAGCTTGGCAGGGCGCTTGCGCCCGCGGATCGGACCATGCTGAAGGTTGTGTTCTGGGCCATTGCGCTCACGCTTACGAGCGCGAGCCCAACCAGGGTTACAAGTGATTGAGTGACTCTCTTCATTATTGTGGCTACTCCTTGAGTGTTTGATATTTGCAGAAGGCGACATTTTCATTCGTTCTTGCGGCTCCCGACAGCATCAATCTCCGTCCATTCGGAGCCCGTTGCACGAACGAATTGCCAGCAGCTTCGCTGAGCCTTTGCTCTAAATCACGATCGCCTTCAATAGACACGACGAGATCCCAATGAACTTTGCTTTTCTCATATGCAGAGTTTTTTCACACGCGGAGAAAATGAGGCGCGCCGATGATGAAGTCTAGGCAACGATGAAGCAACGTCGCGCTAGCAATGACCAACTGGGGAATGAGCAGAGGTGTGCGCCGCTTGCGCTGAGAACAACTCAACTGCGCGATGCTGTCGCCACGAGCCGGAAGTAGCGAGTCAGGCGCTGGCTAAGCTGCATACGGGCGCGGCATAAACGTGATTTGACCGCAACCGTCGTTAACTGAAGGATCTCGGCCGTCTCGTGTGTTGACATCTCCTCGATATCTCTCAATACGAAAACCACTCTCAACGTGGGCTGCAGTTTCTGCAATTCGTCTCGCAGGATATCCCGCAACTCGCCGCTCGTGTAGAGCTCCTCGGGATTCGGTGCCCAATCAGCCACAACGAACTGAAACGAACCTCCCTCCTGAATATCGCTTGCGGCAATTTCTTTGATCGGGCACTGCTTTCGCAGCTTCATGAGTGATTCGTTGACCGTGATGCGGATCAGCCAGGTGGAAAACAGTGAATCCTCGCAGAAGTTGTTCAAGTTTCGGAATGCCTTGAGAAATGCTTCCTGCACGGCGTCCTGTGCGTCCTCGCGATTGTGAGTAATGTGCTGGGCGATGCGTAGCAACCTGGAATCGTAGCGTTTCACCAGCTGCTCAAAGGCATCTCCATCTCCATTTTTGTAGGCGTGGACCAGGGTTATCTCCTCACACGATACGCCCACCGCTGCGCCCCATGTTGAACCTTGATTCAAAGTACTTGTCCTCTCTCTGGGGAGAGCGCGATGTTCGCCCTCCCCAATTGCAGCCGCCACATCTAGTTGCTGTCACATATTGGCTTCCCGGAGCATCCCGAGTTTCTTCCCGAACAGGTTCACTCGTTGCCCCGACTTCAAACGAAAGATCCAATTTATTTCAGGGTTCGCCTCTCTCGTTGTGAAACCTTAGTGTTCAACGATCTTCCAGTGCTGGCGCAAGCTCTCGAAATCCGTTCCTCCCGAAACTTCCCACGATCGCCCGGGCAGCAACCCCTCACCAGCGTAACGAAATGGCTGCTGAGTTTACTTTTCGCAAAGGAGCAACGAAGTAACTTTGCTTCATGATGCAGATTTCGTACACGATCCTGTGATCCTCATTCCGATCAGATTGCGCCCAAACCCAACTTGAACGTAACTAACATGGACGGTCATTTCCCCCCGGCGCCAAACCGTGAAGCATCGGGCGATTCGCCCGGATTGGGATCCACTTGGAATGAACTGCTGTATGTGGGTAGGTGGTTATTGTCGGCGAAGCTGGAGCGGGGTGACCTCGGAGCCCAACAACGGAGTCGGAACCTGGCTCAGGTCGCGGTCTCTGAGCGCCGAGTGGCAAACCATGCATGACTGCTGTGTACGACTTCCCTCTTGCGATACCAACGCGTACGTCAGTCCATGCGCCGACCAGGTCACGACCTTGTACCGCTTCACGCTCCGATAATGAAAACTCAGCTTTGCGGAGTGGACCTCCATCCCCCCGGAAGCGACGGCAGCCGAATCGGGGGTCACAACCAGGCTCACCGGGCCGCTTTTCATTTGATAAGCGATGTAGGCAGCCCTCCTTCCAAGAATCATTCTTGCTCCCTGCAACCGATATGGCCGGCCTTCGCTCGTCGCGTCGAGGGATGTTGGCAGGGTAGGCGCGAACCCAGAGTTATCTTTGAGCCACTGGTTGACTGCCTGCTGCGAATCCGACCGAACCTCCAGAGAAAGGCTTCCCTGAGCGTATTGGGCATGCGTATCGACTGCGAAGTCGGCAAACTGTGTGCCTGACATTGCGACGGACGATGTGAGCTGCCAGGTCGCGATGACTGCTATGACTATGCTTAGAGCCGTTGCTGTCGCAAGAACTCTCCACTGCAAGAACTTTCGGAAAATCCGGGCTTCGCTGCCGACTCCAAGCAAAGCTGGCCGAGGCTCGCTGACTGGCCGCGCCGGAGGGGTAAGCTGCGCTAGCAGTTCTTCCTCCTCGGCAGTGGCGTCGTCGCTTACCGAGGTCGCCGCACGAAGCAACGGACCGCAATGGCTGCAGATCGCGGCATGCACGATTAGCTGCCGCGCCTTGAGCTCAGGCCACAAGCCGGCGGCGACTTCATGCCAGTCGACATCCTTCGGACAATGAACTTCTGGCGGCGCTGCTTCTGAAACTTTCGCGTTCGATAAGCCGATCCATATCCGTCGGTATTCCAAGACCTTCCTGCTGCATTCGCTACAAAACTCCACATGAAACTGGATCTCGAGAACAGCATCCGGAGAAACCCCGGACGTGTCTTGGGCGATTGAGGGTACCAAAATGCCGAGCTCCCGCGTATCGATGTGCTTACCCAGCGGACGTTTCATATTCCAGGCGTATACAAATCTAGAACGACTTCCCTGAGGACTTTGCTTTTGACATCTTGAACGTTTTCAGCCGGTTCGGTCTCCGGCCCGAGAATCTGCCCTCTGAGGCAGCGTTTTAAGCGCTCAATAACGCTTCCCACCCCCTTAGTGCCCAAGCCAACTGTCGGCAGCGAAGCAATTTCCTTCGTACTCATCCCCTGCCGGAAATAAAGCCAGAAGATCATCCGATCCCGCTCGCGGTCTGGCCCGGTCAATGCGCGCTTCAGACAGTCATCGACCTCGTTCAACAAAACGCCGAACGCGATTCTTTCTTCGCTACCGTGGGAATTGTTCCTCGCCTCCGGATCAATGTCACTCGTCGACACGTGGGGATTATCTCCTCCAGATGACTGGCTGTGACCATGTCTGAAATAGTCGTGCGTGGCGTTAGCAGCCGTCTTCTTCAAATACCCGAGGATTGCATCGGGATGCTGAACCGCGAAATCCCGCAACCGCCGTCCGCCCTCTTCCCAGAGTTTGAGGTAGGTTGCCTGGACCAGGTCTTCCACCACAGATCGGGAAGACTTCCCCCACAGCGAAGCAGTCCGCATCACCGTAACGCTGATCGGCCTCCCGACACGACCAATAAACTCCTCCCAGGCTTCTTCATCAGAACTGTCAGCGCACAGGCAAACCACGTCCCTCAGGGATAAAGACGAGTATCGCGGCGACCTTCGTATGTTTGACATGTGGGGGTGTGTGGTTGTCGAAAGCAGATCCTAACCATCCCCAGGCATCCGCTTGTCATGTGCTTGTCACGGGTCCGTAACTTTGTGGCTATTGCCAAAGCCTCACGCTTCAAGCAACTAGAACACTCACAAAACGTCACCGCTAAGGATGAAGTGGGCGGCTAGTGCTGGTTAATTGCCGACGAACCGCTCAATGGCGATTGCACAACCTCCCTAATTTGTGGCTAACAACTTCGATAATTGCCTGTATAGCGGGGCCACGGCTGGTGCAAGTAGTCCGATTACCTCGACAGGCGGTTGACGCCATGAGCGTCTTTCAAAAGCGGATCGAGAAAGTACAGAATGAAGCGAAGCGGCCTGCCCAATGGCCGCGTGGCGCTTGTAGTTCAGCTTAAGGTGAAAATTCAGGCCACTAGAGGAAAAAGCCGGGGTAAAGAAACGCACCCCGGATCGTCTCCGCGTCGTTTTCTGAAACGCCGCAGCCTCGTGCCATGTCGTACCAATGTCTCACCGCCTCGCCCATGTCGGCCGTGATCTTCTCCGCCGCTTCCTTGTCCAGCAGGAAACGCGCATGCTCCGACAAAACATTTTTCTCATTTGCGAAACGGCCCTGACCCCCAACCTGCATCGCCAGATCGCGGCGCTCCTGCGCCACTACGGGAGAGGGCGTCAGGTCGTAGGCTGGCGACAATTTCCAGTGCTGGTCTGGCGCGATGATCGCGAGGTTGCGCGGATGGTCGTCGAGGTTCGAGATCATAGCGTTGAAGCACATGCGCCGGAACAATTCTTGCGCGTCCTTTTTCGGCTCGGCAACGATCCGCCGCAGTTCCTCGGCGAGAATGACATAGGACCATCGCGCACGCGCGTCCACGGTCTCTCCTGCGCGCAGCACCGTGAGACCGCTGATCATGCGCGCGCGCGTGTAGCCGCCGTCCGTCTTGCCGCGATCGAAGCGCTTGATCAGAAGAACATCCTTGCCGCCCACAGTCTCGATGCGACTCTCGGCCGCATTGATGCCGCATTTGCGCGCCAGGCGCAGCATCGCGTGCTCGACGCGCGTGTTGTTCCAGCGGTCGTCGGGGCGGTTGAATTTCGCGACCCAGAGCCCTTCGTCGTCCTGCACGACGGCTTTGGGACGGGCGCCGCCCATCGACGTGCCGAGCAGCAGCAGTTCCTGCACCTGCGGCGCGGCGGGATCGCTCGGGATTTCGTCCTTGACGAGGGCCTCGGCCAGTTCCTGCAGCTTGGCAAGATCAATCGTCTGATTGAACTTGCGCAAGGGCGCTGGCGGTACGTTGTTTAGACCGAAGCCGAGTGCGCCGGCGCGGTCGTCAGCCGATTGGAGGAGATAGTCCATCTCGCCCAACTGCGGCTTTCCCGCGTGTTTCTCAATGACGCGGCGGCCCCAGAAGTCGGGGCTGGAATCCCGCAACGCGCCGAAGACGCCGTTCAGCAGCACGGTTTCATAGGTTGTGTCTGCGAGTTTGAGCTCGACGGGATCGATCGGAACGGCCTGTGCATTTTCTGCGTAAGACCTCCCGTACACGAACCGACCGAGCGGATCGCCGGCTCGATTCCTGTCCAGCACAAACTTCCCGGCAGTGACCGCGGAGGTCGCGCGGGGCAGAGTGATATACACGAAGCACTCGGGCGGCTTAGAAGTCATTGTCGAGTCCTGAGTTCTTGCGCGCGCGCCGGTTCTCCTTCGCCGACGCGAGGGCAAGGCCTTCCTGATCCTTTAGCGGATTGGCAAGTTCCTCGAAAGGCTGGAGCAGATCAAAGGCCCAAAGCAGAGCCGCATAAACGGCAACGCCGCTCGATGCTTTGCCGTTTTCCGCATCGCGCACGGCGCGTACCCCGGTGCCGATTTTCTCGGCGACATCCGCGATCGTCTGCTTGCGGCGGAGTCGCGCCAAGCGCAGATTGTTCCCTAGCCTTATTAAGGCTTGTTCGACTGGATACGGGGGTGCAACGAGCAAATTGTTTCTGCCAACCATGTTCCCTCAAGGGCACGTTAAGCGGACTAATGTGCTCTTAAGAGCATATACGATAAGGTGAAAAAAATCAAGCTTAAAGTTCTCTTGAGAGCATATTAAATGTCTTAAGATGCTCTCAAGAGCACTCCTTCATCATAATTCAACCTGTATTTGCTATCCCTCAGGCGGCGGCCACAACCTGTCAGCCGTGACACAACACCAGCAGCTTGGGGGTCCGTCATCCGGAAGGGACGCCGAACCCGTGGCAACGAAACTGTTTTACAGCGGAACATAATCGGGTGCCCAGCCCTCGGCGGAGTGTACAGAATGTAAGCCAAGCAGCGGAATGAAAAGGCGAACGCCAACGCTGATTAAATCCCCCTCGCCTGGCATCTCGGGGATGTTCCAGTGCCGCATCCTGCGATCCCGGTGTTAAGCACTGTGGCCCGAACGCACTACCGTCGTTTGGGAGACGACAGCAGCCGCCTCGAATCGACGGTGTAACCAGCGGAAGCGACTCAGTTGGCGCGATTCGAAGCCGTCATCAACGGGAATTGGAATGAGCCTTACTACAAACATGAGGAACGCAAGTAGCGCAGCGACCAGGAGCGTAAGCCCTAGGACTCTGATAAGTCGTTGCCGCAGATCAGTCTGATCGCGGCGTTTCCGTTGAGGGAATCAGCGGCATTCAAAGTTGCTTGCGTCTTCCGTGTTGCCGGCTCCTTCGTACTGGGCATGCTTCGGGTAGGGGCAAAGAGGCCGGCTGCGTCCTGGAAATGTTTTACCTTTTGCGGTCACCGACGCGGGTATTGTGCCTTTTTCTACCCAGTTGACCATGGCGCCTAGCAGGTCAAATTGATCAAGAGCTTGGCCACCGCCGCAATGGCCCATCCCTGGAACAAAGTAGAACTGGCTCCACTTTGAGACCGGATCGAGACCTCCGTTCGCGTTCGCCATATCTTTGTAATAACCGAAGGTATCGAGCGGCGAAAACCAGGGATCGCTATCGCCGTGGTAGAAGATCAGCTTCCCCCCGTGACTCGAGAAGGTTATGAGGTTAGTCGACATCGAGTCTACGAGTGGCTGAATGCCCGCGAGCGCTTCCTTTTCGACATCAACTTCCATCGCAGTGGTTGCGGGTCCGAAGATCCCCGGCCCAGGCGAGAGAATACCGCGGATAGGACCACTGGCGGTCAAACCTATGTCATACAAAAAGCCGGGATACACGGGCACACCGGCTGAAGTTTTCGGGCCGCCAACAACCTTCTTGATCGCTGTCACTTTTTCGGCAGCGAGGCACGACTCGCTCTGTCCCGGCTTACACGTCAGTCCTGCAGGATCAAAGTCGCACCCCAATGGGTCAGAGATCATTCCGTCAGCAACTCCGTCTTTTGCATCGCATTTCTTCAGAAGTGAATCTGTAATTAGTTTGCGATCTGTATCGGTGATGGCCTGAGCAATGATCGGCTTGCCAGCCGCATCTTTCGGTGCAATTTGGTTGAATGCAACGGGAATCCACTTACCGATTGCAAGATTGGAAAGCCCCGTGCGCATAGCCGGATCGCCAGAAATGATGCCATTGAAAATCGTCGGATAGCGCTGGGAAAGAATCATGCCTTCGCGGCCGCCGGTAGAGCATCCGGAGAAATACGAATAGGCTGCGGGCTTTCCATAGTACTGATCGACGAGTTGCTTAGACAGAGCGGCAACCTCAGCGTTGGCAAGGTATGCAAAATCGAGATATGCCTGCTGATCTCTGACGAAACTGAAGTCAAATCCAGGGTGGTGGCTCTTGTGTCCCGTGTCCGTGCTGACGACGGCAAACCCTCGCATGAGTCCTGGTGTATCTCCCGATGCGTTCAAACCGATTGGCGGCAGGACAATACCGTTACTGCCACCGCCGCCTTGCATCAGGAAATCGCCGTTCCACTTGTCCGGCATGGCTAATGCGAAGTTGATTCCAAACTCCTCTCCATCAATTCCAGTTCGACGATTGATTACGCCCTCTACACGGCAATAGGCCGGCAGCGGACCGATCTGCCCTGCCCAGGGAACACTCTCCGTGGTTCCGGCTGCAATCGCCGTCGCCTTCGTGATTTCTGTGTTTGGGGCTTTAAACTTTAGCAGGCTCGTGCATGAGTTTGGCGGCTCAGCATACGCTGACGTGGTGAGCATGACTGCCAAGCAAAGAATAATTGGCAACAATTGGCGATGTTCGCTACGCAGGAACTTAGCTTTCATTGGCCAATGCTATTGAATTGCTCAGCAATTCTCAAACGTTTTGACGAAGAGCTTCGGCTAACTATTTCGCCGCTCGCACCTTCACCGATGCTTCTTTGCCCTGGTACTCGACTGAGGCGTCTGGCTGCAAGCTCGGCTCACTTCCTGTGCCCTGCCCTTCTCTGACGATCACGACTCGAAACGTCCTTTGTTCCAGCATTCCCGGAAAACTGCCGCGGCGATCTCCGACGGTGAGCGTTCCGACCTTATCGTCCCAATGTATCGGAATTAAAGAATAGGCCCCATGCTCATAGTCGTAGTTGTCGCCTTCGTCTTCGTAGAGACTGAAGTCCGCATTTGCTCCGGGATAAATTCGCAGTTCGATCGGATCCGGTTTGGCAGCGGACGATTCCGCTCGCTGACCGAAAGGAACGATAGCTCCTGCCCTGGCATAAATCGGAATCCTATCTAGCGGGGCCTCGGCAGTGATCGTTCGGCCACCGGTCGTGCGTTTGCCCGTCCAGAAGTCAACCCACTCACCTCCCGCGGGCAAATATAGCATCCGCCGCGTCGCTCCCTCGACAGTGACCGGGTTAATTAGCAAAGCGGGGCCAAACAAGAACTGATCCGAAATTCCTCGCGTTCCGGGATCAGCAGAAAATTCTAGAGGAAGCGCTCGCATAAGCGTCTCCCCATTGTTCGTAACGTCCCAAGCAGAAGAATAGATATACGGCAGCAAGCGGTAGCGCAACTCGTCATACTGCGTGAGAATCTTTTCTACCTCGGGTCCGTAGTTCCAGATTTCCGCGTTCGATTTGTATCCGTGAACGCGGAAAATGGGACAGAACGAACCGTATTGGAACCAGCGGATGAGAAGTTCATGGTACTTATCCGATATGTATTGGTCATCGGGCCGGAAGAAGCCACCTATGTCGGTAGTCCAGTATGGCATCCCTGACATACTGAAACTCAGGCCGGCAGCAATCTGCCGTCTAAGCGTGATCCAGTTTGCGCTGATGTCTCCCGACCATGAGGCAGCAGCATTTCTTTGCTGTCCGGCAAAAGCCGATCGCGTGAGAATCATGACTCTTTTTCGGTCCGTCGTCGCGCGTTGTCCCTCGTAAATTGCCTTAGTTACATAAAGCGGGTATGCGTTGCGAACCGACTCGCCGAGGCCTAGAAACGTCTGCTTTCCCTTAAGCACATCAAACTCAGGCTCTGACGCATCCATCCACCAGGAATCCATTCCATGCTGGAATATTCCTCCGTTTAGTTCCGCCCAAAAAGCCTTCTGCGCTTCGGGGTTGAAAAAGTCTGTCCAAGGAGTGCCTGGGATGAGGAGCGATCGCGCAGCCATCCTTTTATATACTCCCGTTTCTTCACCGAAACGCGACCAAATCGAAATCATCATATGCAGCTTATCCGCATGAATTTGCTCAAGCATTTCCTTCGGCCGCGGATAATAATCCTCATCGAACTTCATTGCACTCCAGCCATATTTGCCCCAGTACTGCCAATCCTGGATGAGGGCATCCACTGGGATGTTTCGCTTGCGGAATTCGGCAGCAATGTCAAGAATTTCCTGCTGACTGTGATAGCGCTCACGACACTGCAAATACCCGTAAGCCCATTTCGGAAACAGAGGGGCTTCTCCGGTGAGTTGCCGATAATCGGAAATAACACGATTCAGGTCGGGCCCGTAGAAAAAGTAGTAATCGATCGCCTGCCCGACCTCCGACCGGAAGGTGGTTGTGTCTTGGGGAGTCCGCATAGCGAGCTGAACACCCGAGGGTCCGCCGTGAGCAGTAACCTTGTATTCCTTATTTGCTTCCAGTGGCGCCACACCCGAAGCGGACATGGGAGTCCACATATTTTGCAGATCAATCACGTGCTGACCATTTACATCGACCGTGAGCTGATCCTTGTTATCACTGCTTAACAGAAATCCGTATGGGCCTTGCGCACTGGTGGTGAACTTGCCTGTCCCGGTGCGTGAATCAATCACTACGGCTTCGTCGGCGGGATTGAAGTCCGTCAAGGAGGGATTGTTCCAGAGGAGCCCATATCCCCTGCTTGACAGGAGAAATGGGATTGAGATGTTGGTGTTCGCCTGGTGAAGTCGAATCGGGATTCCGCGCAGATTGAAGAGACCTTCTTGATGCTGTCCCAGCCCGTATAGAGCTTCGTCGGACGGCGAAAGGAACGTTTGTTGAACCTGCCAGGTTTTTGCTTCGTAGAGGGAAGGCACACCGAACGATTTGCCCCCTTGCGCCGGTTCCAGCAGCACAGACTGGCCATCCCTTGAGAGGAAACTCAATGCGCCGCTACGGGGATTCACTAAAATTGTGACCGCTTCTGTGGAGAGAGTGATGACCGTTTTTCCCGTCTTAACCTGAAAGTCATTCGCTCTGCATGGCTGCGTGACGACAGGAACCTTCGCTGAAGGGATCTCCGAGGTCGAACTAGCGATTACATGTACGACACGATCTCCACAAACCTCGATCCGCATCTTCCCCGAAATAGTCCGGAAAGTGACTCCATTTGGATCAGGATGAAATTCTTTGATGGCGAATCTGGCCGGACTTCCCGCCCAGGTCACGGAGCAGGCCATTAGAAGGAAGAAAATATTGCCGCATTTGATGTTCATGTTCGGGTTTGTTTGTATTTCCCCTTTTGTGTAAATGCAGAAGTAGCAGAGCTTATTGCGACTCGTCGCCGGCTGAAGTTTGCTTCATTGAGACAGCTGCGCGATTCAAGCCTTCGCTCCGCAGCCGATTTGAGATCTCAAATGCTTCGTCAGCCAAGTTGCGGTAACCCACTTTTAAATAAAGACGACCGATTTGATAATGGATGTGGCCATCCTTGTCGTCCGAAAGAGCAAGTTTTAACTCTGCAATTGCCTCTTGCGTGCGATTCGTCTTCGCATACACGCTTCCCAGTAGCGCATGCACATGGGAGACATACTCGGGCTTTGTGTTCAGGCTTTTGTTCAAGTACGCCTCTGCCCCCGAAAGATCATTGCGGGCGTAGAGAATCTCGCCCATAACGGCATTGAGTTCCGGATCATTCACGTTGTTTTGTAGAGCGGTTTGGGCAACATTAAAAGCTTGATCCAGTTGGTTGTCCGCAAGCAACGCCAGAGACAAACCGAACAAAGCACCGATATCGTTGGGCGCAAGCGTAAGGGCCTTTTGATATTCGTGTTCTGCGTCGGGAAAAAGATTCCGTTGGCGATAAAGGTCTCCCAACAGAACATGGAGCTTAGGTGAACCCGAATCCATTTTGCTGGCGCGTTCCAGAGCCTCGCTGGCAAGCTTCTGCGCCGATTTTGTCTCCCAATACAATCCCTCATCTTCTGTGGTCACACTGGCAGCCAGTCTCTGAGCTGCCTGGAAGCTGTGTTCGTAATCTCCCGTGGAATATGCACAAACGACCAGCAAACGAACCTGGCCTGCGGGAAGCGTTCGGACTTGTGACGCAAGGCGATCGCTACATCGCCGGTACTTTCCGGCAGCGTAAAACTCCGCGGCGACGCTGGTGCTCTTGCTCGATGCAGCAGCTATACCCTGCTTGCCGACTGCGTTCTGAAGATTCGGATCGCTGGATGAATCGACGCGAAAGGCGGACACAACATCAGCCGATAGATCTCCGGCCGCTACTTTTTGCTCTAAGATTCGCTGAAGTTCGGAGCGCTTCGATTGGGCGACCCCAGCTTTGAGTGTCGCAATGTTGGTCCGGAGGAAGCCACTGTCTGTCTTCGAGATTTCTTGAATCCCGTTTGCGGCCTCTTCGGTCGCGCCTTGCTCCCACTGTAACCTGGCAAAACCAAGCTTCGCCATCAGCCAACCTGGGTAACGTTTGAGCTCGGCATCAAACTCGCGCTCAGCACCAGCAAGATCCCGCAAGTGGATCAAAACGAAGCCATAATTGGCGTGCGAACCGGCAGGACACAAGGGCAGCAGCAATGCCCGTTTGTACGCCTCAGCAGCCGGAGCGAACGCTTGTTCGTCGGACAGGTTATCGGCCACCAAAGCTGGCACATACGCAGATTCCTTATGTCGCGTCAGAAGAATGCGTGCATCGGCCTCGACCTGCTCCAGATAACTCATGCCTAAGTGGTACCAGCCGTCCGGATCCTGGCGTGCGATTTCTGTTGCATGCAGATAGGAAGCAATCGCCAACCGGTTGTCTCCCGCTCCCGCGTACGCTTGACCAAGGCCCAGCTGTGCTTGGGTATCAGTAGGTTTCAAACGAGCGGCACGCTTAAGATACGGAACCGCCTCCTTGAATCGTTTCAGCCTGACGTAATCGAGTCCGAGAAACAGATTGGGAACGAACAATTCCGGTTTGAGTCGCAATGCTTCGCGGAAAGCCACTGCGGCCTGCTCGTCTTTCTCTGTTTGGTAATACATTAACCCGAGGTTCGTTCTCAATTCAGGGATCTCGGGGTGGAGAGCTACAGCCTTTCGGTAATATTCAGCGGCCGCCTGGAAATCACTCCTGGACTGAGCCTCTTGCGCCGCGGCCAGGAGCGATTCAAATCCTTCGGGCTGCTGCGAAAGGAGCAGGCCGCATGGGAGACACAGCATCGCCGAAGCCACAACCTTGAGCCAGACCCTGCGCACGCATCACCAGTAGAATTTCAATGCTGCTTGCATCTGCCTGGCTGTCCAGGCATTGTTAATCGTGCCGAAGCCACCGCCGAGAAATGTGTTCGGGCTGTAGAGGTTGGTGTGGTTGAGCGCGTTGAACATGTCCATGCGGAACTGGAAGCGATAGCGTTCGTTGAGCGGGAAGTACTTTTGGATGCTTATGTCCCAGTTCTTATAAGCGGGTGCGCGCAGGTCTGAGAAGTACCGGGGAGCATTCCCAAGGTCAAATTCGGCGGCAGGCGTGAATGCTGATGTGTTGAACCACTTCGTGAAGCTGCGGTTCGAGAGATGGTAGTCTCCGGTAACATTCACATGCTGGCCCACGCCGAAAGGATTGGCGTTGCTTTGAGTTACGGTTAGGGGGAAACCCTCTTTCAAAGTCAAGGCGCCAGATGTCTGCCATCCACCGATAACGGTATTGGCGACTCCATTCATGCCAGAGCCGAATTTCTTCCCCTTACCGACCGGCAACTCATAAACATAGCTGAGAACAAAACTATGAGGGGTATCGGTCGCATCCACCGATTTCTCTGCAGCCAGGTTGTACACGTTTCGAATATTTTCGGAGAAGTTGGCGGAGGCGGATGCCCAGTTTTCAGGTCCTCCCACGTTGTCGATAAACTTCGAAAAGGTGTAGGACGCCAGCAACGTGAGCCCCTGCGAGACGCGGTGCGTGTAGTTCACGTCGAGAGCATTGTAGTGCGACATGCCAGCCGGATCCTGGTTCTCGTTGATGTCACAGAATTCCGGATACGGCCTTAGCAACTGGCCTTGCGCAATTGTCGGCTGATCGAGGCTGCAACCGCTTGACGTGATGGTCCCAAAGAACGGATTTGGGACCTGAGTCAGCAAGGCATTGCCCATGGAAAAGTATTTGGGATCAAGCTGATTGAGATTCAGACCGCTGGAAATGACGTGTACGCCGTGATTACCAACGTAGGTGATATCAAATACGTCGTTGTGCGTCGGAGCATACTGGAAACCATAACTCCATTGCTCAACGTAGTACGTCTTGCGACTCCGTGAGACCGCACCTACGCTGAAGCCTACATTGGTCAAACCGCCCTGTGAATTTCCAGTAATCGGCACGAGCCCGCCTGAAAACGCAGTGCTCAGGGTATTTGCAGGATTCAACCCGGCATTGTTGGATGCCACGTATGGGGTAACGGAGGTAAATCCCGGCGTCGGCCCGGTTCCACGGTAGGTAGGCGGATAGAAGATTCCATATCCACCTCGCATGACTAGTTTCGGCATGACCTGATAAGCGAAACCGAATCTCGGCGCGAAATTCTTATAGTTAGTGTCGAAAAGCCCCCGCTTGCCGGAACTGGCATATTGGAGCTCGCCCTTGTAGTTTTGACCAACAGCGGAGCTGATCGGGTTGACCGCATCGTAGTCAAACCAAGCCAGCCGGTTGTAACGATCCGTCACCGGACGCTGAATCTCGTAGCGGAGGCCCAGATTCAGCGTTAGCTTTCGCGTGGCCTTCCAGTCATCCTGTAAATACACCCCTTGGAACCAGGTGCGGCTCACATTAGAAATGGCGACTCCCGCGCTCCCACCAGCAGGCACTCCCATCAACATCGAGGCGAATGGATTGCCGGTTCCTGCGGTCTGGGCCGTTGGATCCGGCCCGCCGCTGAATAACGTGTCGAAGTTAAACCCGCTCTGATAGAAGCGGCCTCCGTTTTCGTCGGTTGCGATCGCCATGTACCCAAAGGAGAATTGGTGTGCTCTGTGAACCTTCACGAAATCTGCCGATCCGCTGGCAGCAGAGCGAGGAAACGCACCTTGGCCCGCTCCCGCCACTGGGCCTTCCGGTAGGTACCCGGTCGGCATGCCGATTATTGGGAATTGAGGCGAATATGTATCGATAAAGCTCGGCAGTCCGAGAGTGGAGGCCTTAAAGCCGTGGCTCTGCATCTCGTTGCCTTCCACCCACTTCATCCCGCCTAGATTGAGGCTCATGGTGAAAGTGGGACTGAATACCTGGCTAAGTCCTACGGCAACATTCCAACGATTGTTTGGGTTTCGCTGGCCCGGCCCAGCAGGGTCGCCCGCGCCATAGAAAGGAGCTTCTTCGTCCTTGTACTCCTTCTTGTAGGAGTACCGTCCGTAGAGACGCGTGGTGTCGCTGAAGTTATGGTCAATACGCCCGCTGTATTCGTCCGAATAGTCCGCTAGAACTCCCGACGCACTCCAGTTGGGCGATGTTGGGCTGCCGCCGCTCGCGGTCGGATAGTAATTGATCAGCTTCTGCCCAATCGCATCGATCAGGTTCCCAGCACCGCCGGAAATATACGGCGACGTGTACGACGCCAGATCGTTTCCCGGAATTGGGTCGCGAATGAACGCCGTCGCAGACCCTCCACACGCAGTTTGCACTGTGCGGGTAGAAAACGGATCGTATAGTTGACCCGACAGAATTGGCCTACCACACGCATCGTTTCCCGTACTCGACCCCAACAATGCCGAGAAATCTCCGGTGCGGAAAGCTGCAATGGGTGATATCCCGGATAAATTCCCACCGTTATGGTCTCTATGTCCCTCATAGTTGAAGAAGAAGTAGGTCTTGTCACGCTGCTTATAGATGCCCGGAATGTATACCGGCCCTCCGATAGCAACGCCAAACTGATTTCGGTGCGAATTCGGCTTTGGCGCGACAGGGACGCTGAAATGGTTGGCGTCAAGCGCGGCGTTACGCAAATAATCGTAAACATCACCATGCAGGCTGTTGCCACCGGACTTGGTGACCACATTGATCACATTTCCAGTGCTCCAACCATATTGTGCAGAGAACGAATTCTGCTGGACCTTGAATTCTTGAACGTTGTCAGGAGATGGAACGTAGATGACGCCGCCCCAACCTTCGCTCACGTCCCAGGCTCCATCGAGAAGGAACGCGTTGGTTCCGAAGTAGCCGCCACCAAAGTTAAGGAACGAAACGTCCTGGTCCGAGGAGCCTTGCTGTCCGCCTGATGAAATCGTTTGTCTCTGAGACAGGTTGTTGACGGATGAGTTCAGTTCCACGAAGTTAAAAACATTGCGTAGGTTCAGCGGCAACTCGGTGATCTGCTTGGTGGAAACCTCGGCTCCGATGTTGGCATTGTCTGTTTGCAGCAACGCGGCAGTTGCGTTCACTTCAACTTGCTCTGAGGCGCCGATGGTAAGCGCTACCATCTGGCTGGCGGACTGCCCGACCTCGAGCACAATTCCATCCTGTCTGAAAGACTTGAAACCTGCCGCAGAGACCGACAAGCTGTATGTTCCAGCAGGCAAAAGAGCAAATGAGAAGTTCCCTTCAGCGTCGGTTTTAAAGGCTCGAGTCACTCCCTTTTCCGGGCTGCTCAATACGACATTGGCATTCGCTAGGCGCGCGCCAGAAGAATCTGAAACTGAGCCCGAGAATGATGCGGTCGAGGCCAAGGTCTGCCCCTGTGCGATAGGGAGGGCTGTGTTGATCGCGAAGGCAGCGACAGCCAAAAGAAGAAGCGGCGTGAGACTCCGAAGTTTTGGCATTTGCGAAGGGCTCCTTATTCGTCGGTGACCCCAGGCTCGCGATGGTACCAGCAAACCGCGCGGCCCGAGGCGCTCCAGGGCAATAAGGATTAAAGGGTTATGTCCAATGGCGATTCTTGTCTAGGTCGGCTACGGTAGCCTACCGATGTCGCCGCTCTAAACCTTTGTGTAGACAATCGATTAGAAGGGAGACAAAGAGCTTGAAATATCGGTAACTGTAGCGGTAACATACCGTCACTTTTCGCAACGCTGGAAGCCAAAGACATTCTGTGGGGGCCCCCGTGGCGACTCATCACAATTCCGTTCTCGAGTTTATTCCGCTCAATGTTCGACACGAGATCGAAGAGCAACTGGAGGACATCCTCCAAAGCGTGCCCTTTCGAACTAGCCGCCAATGCCAGGACCTGTTCCGGTACATCGTGGAGCATAGCCTTGCGTTAACTGACGACGCGCTTCGGGAACGCATTATCGGCATCGAGGTGTTCGGCCGCGCTCCAAACTACGATACTGCCGAAGATCCTGTGGTTCGCCTGCGCGCGGCTGACATCAGGAAACGTTTAGCGCAGTACTACCAGGCACAGAGCGAGCCAAAGAAGTGGAGGATCGACGTTCCAACCGGATCGTATAAGGCACAATTCCATCAGTCCGAGTTGGCTGTCGCAGAACCGGTACAACAGGAACCAGTTGCTTCGGACCAAGGCACGCCGATTGGCGGTCAGACGCCAAAGAAGGGGAAAACACGTTGGGCGCTCCCTTTGATTGCTGTATGCCTGGCGGCGGTCATAGCCGGCTTAGTGCTCGGGCGCAACCCGACCCATTCGAGCAGTGCTTTGGAGATTTTTTGGGAACCGGTGTTAGCGAACTCAAAACCAGTATTGATATGCACCGGCAGCAATCGCGTTTATCTTCTCTCGGAGGAGGCGCGGGGCCGCTATCGCAAGAGCCATGCGCGCCAACCGGATGCAACCGCAAGCCTCGAGGTGCTGGTACCTCGAGATGAGCTCAAGAATTTTGCCGGCGCTGACTTTGTTCCCGTACAGGACACCTACTTAACGATCGGTGATGCTTCCTCCACCTCGCAGATCGCCTCTCTCCTCACAGCACGTCTCCATGCTTTCGATTTGCGATTTGGCAGTGATCTTTCCTTCGGCGATTTGCGTCAAGGCTCGGCCGTGTTAATCGGGGCATTCAACAACAGTTGGACGCTCAATATGACCGATAGCCTGCGGTTTGTGTTTGAGGATGGCGATTCGCCACAGATGCACGTTCAAGACCGGTTTGATCCTTCCCGCTCTTGGCGGCCGAGGTTCTCTAATGGGAAATTCAGCGAGGATTACGCCATCGTCTCCCGTATTCTGGATTCAAAGACAGGGACCGTCCTGGTTACGATCGCTGGACTGGATCACACCGGGACCCGCGCAGCCGGGGAGTTCGTCACAAGCTCCCAACTCCTTGACGAATTCGTGAAGCATGCACCGAAAGACTGGAGACAAAAAAATCTCCAGATAGTGCTTCACACAAACGTTGTAAACGAAATCCCTGGTTTGCCCGCCATAGTGGCCGAGCATTACTGGTAATGGCTTAAGCAGCAACACCTTTCTCGTCCGACTGTTCTCAGGACATTTGCTTCCGCAGTCGCTCACGAAGGCAACCGAAGGCTCGCTCGATCTCAGACAGACTGACCGGCTCCATTCCGCCGCTTAGACACCAACGCGGTGGAGTGTCGAAGTACGAGATTCGTCTTAATGACATCCACCTTCCGTGAAAATTGTGGGGACTCTCGATCGACACATTCGAGCAACGCCTTGAACGCGGTATCGGCGATCTCTCTCGGCGACATTTGTACCGTCGTTAGAGGGGGAACCATGAACTGAGCCAAATGGATATCGTCGAACCCGACAACCGATAAGTCTCGTGGGACCTCAAGTGACAGTTCGAACGCTTGCCGCATCACGCCGATCGCAGTCAGATCGTTAGAACAAACCACGGCCGAGGGCGGATTTTGCAAAGCAGCTAGATCTCTCACGGCTTTCATACCTCCTTCCATGGTGTGGTCTCCTTGAACGAGAAATTCCCGATACGTTTTCAACCCGATCTCGCTCATACAGTCTTGGAACGCGCCTTTTCGAATGGCTGCAGACTTCAAATGTGGCGGACCGCTGACGAATGCTATACGCCCATGTCCTAACGCAGCCAAATGTTGAACTGCCTGACGAATGCCATGCTGATAGTCAACGCGAACTGTTTTGAGCAATCGCTCTGGTGAATCCCTGCCCACGGAAAATACGGGAACATTTCGACCTTTGAAGATTTCGATGAGTGAATCATCCGGTCCACAAGTCAGGATTGCCACCCCATCCACCTGGCGCTCAATCATTCTCCGAGCAGCAATTTCGAGATCCTTTGAATCCTGATCCACGGAGGTAAGGAGAATCTCATAGTCGTGCTTGACGCCCAGTTGCGAGAAGGTTTGGACTATCTCGGAGAAAAAAGGATTACTGATTTCCGAGACGAGCAGGCCAAAGATCCGACTCCGCCCGCAAACCAGCGCCCGCGCGTGGCTGTTAGGGTAATAGCCGACCTGTTCGATGAGGCGCAACACTCGTCGAGCGAGAACTGGGCTTACCGTAGGCACGCGGTTTATTGTTCGCGACACGGTTGCGGTAGAAACCTTCGCAAGTCTCGCGACATCAACTTGATTCAAACGTTCACGTCGGATTGGAGCCACCGGTGCAGTCAACGTAATCTATTCCCGCCTTGCCATCTTCCCAAAGTTGGAGAACGATATCCTCAGAGCCCAGAGCTTCAGTGCGAACTATGGTCGAATCTCAGTCTGAGTACATACGCATAATTGGCCGGAGCTTGGGCAGCTACTCGAACGTGTAATCCATCGGCACGCTGGTCGAACTGCAGGGTCGCATTGCTCCCCAACAACTCAACACTTTTCACTGGTTCGCTACCGGTCGTGGGCGTGAGCGAGTGAATCGCCACTTCCCCGGTTGCCGGCCAGGCGAGTCCAATCGCATAGAGCACATCGCCTTTCGTCGTAAAACGAAAGTCCTCGGCGGTATACTTTGCGGTGTCAGTGTCGTGGAATGCTCCAGCACCGACTTTCGTCGGTCCCTCGCCATAAATCCTCCACGGGCGAGTGCCGTAGATGGCTTCTCCATTCACATTCAGCCATGCTCCAACGTCGAGAAGCACTTGCTGAACTTCTTGGGGAATGGTGCCGTCCGATCGTGGTCCGATATTCAAAAGCAGATTGCCATTCTTGCTAACGATATCGATCAACTGATGCACGATGAACTCCGGCGACTTAAAAGTGTCGTTCTTAATGTGGCCCCACGACTTGTTGCTAACGGATGTATCCGTCTGCCACGGAAGTGAGCGCAAATCGCCTAACTGGCCACGTTCAATGTCAAGAACGCCAGAGTGGTCTTGCATGGCGTAATCCTTGTAGTTGATAACGCCAATGTGATCGCCATATTTCAGCGAGCTGTTGTAGTAAAAAGCCGCAAATCGCGTCAGGTTCGGTCGAATCGAAGGTTCCCCAATCCACCAGTCGAAGTAGACGATGTCAGGATGGTATTTCTCCACGAGTTCTGCTGATCTCGCCAGCCAATCGTTTGCCCATGCCGAAGAAACGTAAGTGAAATCATTGTTGAGAGGGGTTCCCCACGGATTCATGACCCAGTTATGAGCGGGACCGTAGAGCATGGCATATTGCGGGTCGTTCACGTCCGACTGGATTGTTCGTCCGGGTCCCAGAAAGAAGTTGTGCTCAACGCGATGTGAAGAAACGCCAAAATGCAGACCTGCCGCGCGTACTGCTTTGGCCAATTCTCCCGTTGTGTCGCGACGCGGTCCCATCTTGGCCACAGTCCAATCGCTGAGGTCACTGTCGTACATTGCAAAACCATCGTGGTGTTCAGCCACCGGAACCACGTATTTCGCTCCAGCTTTCTTGAACAATTCGGCCCAGGCCGCCGGATCAAAATGCTCGGCCTTAAACATCGGGATGAACTCTTTGTAGCCGAACTTTTCCTGCGGGCCGTAGTTTTCAATGTGATGTTTGTATTCCGGAGAATCTTTCACGTACATCATTCGTGGATACCATTCGCTGCCGAAAGCCGGAACGGAGTACGCTCCCCAGTGAATAAAAATGCCGAACTTAGCATCCCGATACCATTCGGGCGCTTCGTACTTCTGCAATGATTCCCAGTCCGGCCGAAACGGGCCCTCATGGTCAACTTGATCCACTTCTCTGAGAAGCGCGTTGCGCGCGCCATCGTATTTGCCGCTGGCCTTTTGCCATATCTGATCAATTCTGTCCGGGTCCTCCGAGGCAGTGGGAACCGTAAGACTTTGAGAATGTAAGAGGCAAGTGGTGGCGAAAAGGATCCCGATAAAGCGAAGCTTGTGGGCACCTGGAACTAAACATGAAATCAGAACACTCATTGCTGCTCCTCGGCGCTAGGTAATGAATCAAACGTGCTGAGTTTTGCCCAGGTGAACCCGTAAAGAGCGACCAAAACAAAACAAACCAGCGGCACCACAAATCCGATGCGCATTGAATGCAGGTCAGCGATGTGGCCCATAAAGGGCGGGGCAATAGCTCCGCCCACGATCGACATGACGATGAGTGATGATCCCAGTTTGGTGTGTTCCCCCAGACCACGAATCGCCAGCGCAAAGATTGTGGGAAATCCGACGGACATGAAGAAGAATGTCGCAAACATCGCGTAAAGGCCTGCTTTGCCGCCGCCCATAGTTATTGCGACGAGCACCACGTTGACGAGCGAATAGATCGCGAGGACACGGTCTGCCCGGAATTGGCTGATGACTGCGCTGCCGCATAGCCGTCCTGCCATGAACAATACGAAGCCGATAGCTCCAAGCCACCTGGCGGCTTGGAGGCGGCTAACACCCTGGTCGTTTTCAAGAACGTAGTTCACAAAGAAGCTGAAGATGCCAGTCTGCGCCGCAACGTAGAGGGCCTGCGTCATAATGCCTAGAGTGAAGTGCCTGCGCCGAAACATGTCCCAGTTTCTGGAGACAAGAAGAAAGGCAAGCAGGTACGCGGCTACGAGCAGGCAATATTTGATCGGAGTAATGAGCGCATCGTTCAGGTGAAGCAGATTCCAAATCAGTTCCAGGATCGGCGCGATGAAGAAGTAGAGCAGACCGAGGATTACTGCCAGTGCGACGCCAATACCTGCCAATTGGGGTCGTGATGGCCTTATGTAGTTCCCTACTGAACTTGATTGACGGTTCTCATCTCTCACGTGCAAATCCGGAACCCGCGAGGCAGCAAAAATAATGAATAGCAAAACCACAAACAGGCCGATGCCCATATATGGCGCAGAAAGGCCTGCATTTGAATTGGCGCCCTCACTTGCAGAAAAAACAAAATATCCGCCAACGATAGGTCCGAGAATCCAGCCAGCACCATTCAACGTTTGCGCAATATTGATGCGGGTAGGTCCCGTTTCCGGCGAGCCCAGAACCGTCGCGTAGGGATTCGCAATGGTTTCCAGGCACGTCATGCCTGCACCAATCACGAACAAGCCCAGCAGAAATGCCCAGTAGGTTCCAATGTTTGTAGCAGGAATGAACCAGAAAGCGCCGGCCGCAATTAAGGACAACCCCACGAGGATGCCACCTTTGTAGCCGATTCTCTTTGCAATCAACCCGGAAGGGATCGCCATCAGAAAGTAAGCCAAGTAGTTCGCAGCTTGTACTAAGCCCGATTGCTCCTTGTTGATGTGCAGAGTGTCCTGAAAATGCTTATTCAGGATATCAATCATCCCGTTGCAGAATCCCCATAGCAGGAACAACGAGGTGAGCAGGGCAAACGTGAAGGCGAGGTTTTCACCCTCCGCCGTGCGGAACAATCCAGCCGAAACAACAGGCCGTGCGGTTATCGTTGGCGTTGAGTGACCATTCATGGCGCTTACTCCATCGAGACCAAGATCTTGTTGAAACGCGACGGACTCTCACTCCACGAACGTAATGCGTTTGGAGCTTGCTCGAGTGGAACAACGACACTAACGACTTCGTTCACGGGAAAGACTCCCTGCTCAAGAAGCCTGATTACTGCGTGGAAATCTTCCGGCTGACCGTTTCTCGATCCCAGAATGTCTAGTTCCTTTTGGACAAACAGCCTGGTCTCATAGCTCACTGGTTCCTTGGCATAGCCGATGTATACAACTCTGCCCGTAAATGCGACCTCTTCCACAGCGGCCCGGAACGTTGTCGGTTTGCCAATCGCTTCAATTACCACGTCAGGACCTCGCCCGTCAGTCAATTCCAGCAAGCGATCGTGAAGGGATTCCTTAAGATTGTTGATGGTGTATTCGCCGCCTGCCGCCTGCGCCAGCCTCAGCTTTTCGTCATCGACATCGACACAAATGGTTTTCGCGCCGCGAGCCTTCGACGCCGCTATTGCTCCCAGGCCAACTCCTCCACACCCGAAAATCGCGACTCTGTCATCGGCGGAAACGCGTCCGCGGGCCACCGCATGAAATCCAACCGCGAGTGGTTCAACCAGAGACAGTTCTTTTGGTGTTAACTTGGCCGGGTACAAGCTCTGTCGAGGCGCCATAATGAATTCCGTAAGAGCACCGTCCCTTTGCACTCCGAGAGTCTGGTTGAACTGACACGCGTTTGGACGTCCCCGGCTGCAGGAGGCGCACTTACCGCAACTTGTGTAGGGAGAGACCGCGACATGGGTACCCTCTGGCAAACTGCTGTCCCCCCGAACAACCGTTGCGCACACTTCGTGTCCTGGAATTCTCGGAAACGACACAAGTGGATTGAGACCGCGAAACGAATTCAGATCACTTCCGCAGAGTCCGACCATTTGGACTTTCAGCAAAATATCGCCATTCACGGCCACCGGCACCTGGATGGTCTCGATCGAGGCGTCTCCTGGTCCGTGGAGTACAAGGGCCTTCAATGTGCTCCAGTTGAAACGCCGAAGGCGGTTGGGGTGCTCATCCCGATTTGTGTTCCTGATCTCTGACGCAGCGGCCAAAGACAAAAAGCAATGTTGTGCTCGGAGCAACATAATCGGTAAAGTTACCGATGTCAATTAAAGAAAATGAATCGCAATCCCGTGTTCTATACTGTGTTGCATTTATGAGCACACGAATGAAGGACATCGCCAGAGACCTTGGCGTATCCGTAATCACGATCTCCAAGGTGCTGCGGAATCATCCCGATATTGGAGACGAGACCCGTGAAAGAGTGCTCGCACGTGTCAAGGAACTTGACTACCGTCCAAACCTCGCGGCACGCAGCCTGGTCACTGGCCGCACTTACTTGGTTGGCTTGGTTGTCCCGGACTTGCTTCACCCATTTTTCGCGGAAATCGCCAAGTCTCTGTCGGAGGCGTTAAGAGCGGGCGGGTACTGCCTGATTGTGTCCTCCTCGGATGAAGACCCGGATCTAGAGGAACAAGAAATCGATCAACTGCTCGCAAGGCGGCTGGACACGTTGATCATCGCGTCCTGCCGTTCAACCGTCGACCTCTTTTTCCGAATTGAAAATCAAAAGACGCCCTATCTGCTGATCGATCGTACCTTGCCGGGGCTCTCGGCGAACTTCGTGGGAGTTGACGATGACGCGGTCGGAGTGCTAGCTACCAAGCACTTGATTGACATTGGCTGCAAGAGAATTGCCCACATCCGTGGACCGGAAACGATCCCGGGAATCCGTCGAGTGGAAGGATACAAACGAGCTCTGACTCAAAGCGGATTCAAAGTCATCGATGACTACATCATCACCGAACCCAAGGGAGATGTGGAAACCAGGCAGCGGGGCGCCGAAGCTATGCGCCAGCTCTTGAGTCTGAAGCCGAAACCAGATGGAGTCTTTTGCTTCAACGATCCCTTAGCTATGGGGGCAATGAACTACGCGCTGGATCAGGGGATCCGTATCCCTGAGGACATGGCCGTTATCGGTTGCGGCAATCTTCATTACGACGATGCCCTGAGCGTCCCGCTCTCCAGTATTAATCAGCACAGCCGGCGAATTGGACAGGAAGCAGCTAGGATTGCGCTTGGGATTTTGAACTCCAAGATAGCACCTAAGCCCGAGAGCGTGGTATTGCAGCCTGAGCTAGTCGTGCGCCGATCGACGCAACGACGCACCCCCAGTGCTTCCAGAGCGACAGGGCGGGCTTGGGCATCTGTAGATCTGCAAACCTAGGTTTTTCGTGATCTTCTTGACAAAGCCGCGCCTGCTCTGATATTTGCAATGTCGCTACAGTTACCGATATTCCCCAAAGGCCTATTCTGCTCGATGGCTGTGGACCGTCGAAGATTTCTTGAATCTGGTACGGTGGTGACCCTCGGCGCCCTTGCCACGGGCGCCTCGCGCCATGCTCGTGCCGCAACATCTCTCTCGGCATTTCAATGGAAGACCAATGGCTTAACCTTCAGCTTCGACGTGTCGGCCGGGAGATTGCGACAGAAGCGTCTTACTCCCGCTGCCACGCAACTTCCCGACGATTGTTTTGGCGTGGAAGTCGCACTTCAATGCAGTGGCGAGAATTCCCCGGATCAAGGTATGAAATCCGGCATGGGGCAGCCAGGGGCTCGACTGTTGTTCGCAGGCAAACGCGAAGAGTCCACTCCTCGGGGCAAACAATTGGTGTGCGCGCATGCTGACCAGAACCTAGGTCTCCGCGTGGAATCTGTCTACGAAGCTTTCGACGGCGTTCCAGTGATCCGAAGATATTCGCGAGTAACAAATCAAGGAAATTCACCGGTAGGGATCGAGTTCTTGAGTTCTGCGATGCTGCACAGCCTTGCTGATCCACAAAGCTACGACCGAGAACTCCGCATTCATGTGGCCTTCAATAGCTGGATGGCAGAGGGACAGTGGCACACACTGCGTCCTTCGGAGATGGGCTTTGTTGAAAACGAACGTACCAGTTGGTCGGAAGCACGCGCGGGAAGCATCGGCAGCTGGTCTACGGAACGATATCTGCCTATGGCCATGGCAGAAAATACAAAGCTCGGGTTGACCTGGTTCTGGCAGATCGAGCATAACGGCTCCTGGTATTGGGAGATTTCCAACGTCTCAGAGAGAGGCAACAATGCCGACGATGTGTATGCGTATCTGGGCGGACCCGATGACTTGCATTCGGCAGCATGGAAGAACCTCAAACCTGGCGAAACCTTCGAAACAGTTCCAGTGGCAATTGGATGTGTACGCGGAGGCTTCGGTGAGGCCGTTGAGGCATTGACGCATTACCGTCGCCGCGTCTGCCTTAAAGGCCGCAAGGACAATTCGCGATGCTCAGTCATTTTCAATGACTATATGAATTGCCTGTGGGGTGACCCGACCGAGGCAAAAGAGTTGCCGATGATTGCCGAAGCTGCGAAAGCAGGCTGCGAATATTTCGTGATCGATGCCGGCTGGTATGCGGACTTGCATGAAGACTGGAGTCAGACCATTGGCGCCTGGCAGCCCTCCCCCACTCGATGGCCACGTGGGTTGAAGTTCGTCCTAGACCAGGTTCGACACGCCGGAATGGTTCCTGGACTTTGGCTTGAACCCGAAGTGGCAGGAGCAAACTCGGTGCTCGCGCAAAAGCCCGACAACTGGTTTCTCATGCGTCATGGAAAAAGGGTGTTCAAGAATTCGCGGCTGCTGCTCGATTTCCGGAACCCAGAGGTCCGCTCGTACCTCGATCACGTGATCGCAAGGCTGGTGAATAACTACGACGTCGGCTACATCAAGATGGACTACAACGTCGACACACTGCAGGGGACAGAACTCAACGCAGATAGCTTCGGACAAGGTCTGCTCGAGCACAATCGTGCGCATCTTGCGTGGCTAGACGGCATTGTGAATCGACATCCAGACCTGGTAGTCGAGAATTGCGGCAGCGGAGGCGGACGCATGGACTATGCCATGCTCAGCCGTCTTCAAATTCAGTCCATGACTGACCAGGAGAACTATCTGAAGTTGCCCGCAATTCTGGTGGGCGCATCGGCCGCGGTACTGCCGGAACAGCTAGCAATCTGGTCTTATCCGCTCGCCAACGCTGACGCTGACCAGGCCAGTTTCAACATGGTCACGGCCATGATGTGCCGCATTCATCAGAGCGGCCGCATGGATTCACTATCGCCGCAAGCCGCGGCACAAGTTTCAGAAGGGATCCGCCTTTACAAAGAAGTTCTCCGCAAACATATTCCTGCATCCGTGCCCTTCTATCCTCGGGGGACGTCCGACGTCACGAATGGTGAAACGCCTATTGCATTGGGAATGCGCTCGCCGGAACAAACTCTGCTGGCAATCTGGAGAATCGAGGGACCTGCAGTCACGACAGTCCCAATAGCCAGCCGCGAACCCAAACTCCTCTACCCGGCGGATCTCGGCATTCGGGTGACGAGCGCGGGCGGAGCGGTGAATATTGAGTTTCCGCGAAATCACATGGCGTGCTTAGTTTCTGTGTAACATTCTCTGCAAAGTTCTAAAACAATTCAGATCGAGGACTCATGAAGAAGATCGGAATAGCAATTCTTGTATTGGCTAGCTTTTGTTGCGCGCAGGAATCGAGCGATTTTCATCCCGCTGAAACGAACGTTTGGGGTGCGGACTACCCTCGAGTCGATGGCTCTGGGAGAGTGCAATTGCATGTGAAAGCTCCGGACGCCACAAAGGTCAGGCTGAACTTCTGGAGCGGCCCGAAGCTGGATATGGAAAAGCAGCCCGACGGCTTCTGGACCGTCACGACTCCGCCTCTCGTTCCCGGCCTGCATTACTACATGTTCGTCATCGACGGTGCAGAGGTCAGTGACACGAACAGCCGAGCATTTTTTGGCGGCGGCAAGTACGCGAGCATGATTGAAGTCCCCGAGCCCGGCTCTACCTATTACTCGATCCAAGAGGTACCGCACGGACAGGTACGCGAGGTTTGGTACAACTCCAAGGTGACAGGCACTTGGCGGCATGCGCTGGTCTATCTGCCACCTGCCTATGATCTCCAGACGGAAATGCGATATCCGGTGCTCTACCTCCAGCATGGAGGCGGCGAAGATGAAACCGGATGGATCAGGCAAGGGCGTGCCAACTTGATCCTCGATAACCTCATCGCCGCGAAGAACTGCAAACCCATGATCATCGTCATGGCTTACGGGTACGCGCGACGTGCCGGGCAAGTTCCTCCAGATCTAACGGGAAAGCCGTTCGGATCCCCGGAAATGATGAAGGTTATTCAAGACATGGCGGCAGCATTTGAAGACGATGTCACTCAGTCGTTGATTCCGTTTATCGACTCAACCTTCCGCACCCTGCCAGATCGCGATCACCGCGCAATGGCCGGACTCTCGATGGGAGGAATGCAGACCTTTCAGATTACTCTCAATCATCTCGATCTCTTCTCCTACATCGGCGGATTTAGCGGTGCGGGAGGAATGCTTGTACTCGGAGACCGCAAGCTCGATCCGAAGACCGACTACAACGGGGTGTTTGCGGACCCGTCTGCGTTCGCAAAGAAGGTGCACCTGCTGTGGCTGGGCGTCGGTACAAAAGAGCCTGAGAGGATGCGCACTGGCTTGCTGAGATTACATGACTCCCTCAGGGAGGCCAATATCAAGCACGTTTTCTACGAATCACCGGAGACAGACCACGAGTGGCAAACCTGGCGTCGCGATCTTAGGGACTTCGCGCCAAGGCTGTTTTAATGAGCAGATCCACGAATCGACTTATGGAAGTGCGAGGGCCTCTTGGAACACCAATCTGCATGTAGGCCCTCGTGAACACATGCCTCACATTGCTGTTTGCGGCTGTTGAGAACAGGCCTGATTTCAACAACGGGTACTTAGTGCCCATGCTCTCCTTTCCGTAATGCGCCTCTAAGGCCAGCAATCCCGCAAATTACACACACATTACACACACATCTGTAGAGTGATTCTCCAGAATCTCCCAAGGAGAATTCCATGATGCGCGCCGCGGTGGCCTTGCTGTTCGCATTCAGCCACCTTGCCTTCCCCCCAAAGCTTGTCGCGCAAAAAAATTGTAAAAAATCGATTTAGATGACCCTTTTTAACAACCTGAGTAGTACCGTACTGCATCAGAGCAGCTCCTGTAAGTCTCAG
>Ga0157372_10000215_pt1 | contig 64407 bp, 49 predicted proteins | sample C55metaG_FD_115307 | JGI IMG/M metagenome (GOLD analysis project Ga0157372, IMG submission 115307) | Corn rhizosphere microbial communities from Kellogg Biological Station, Michigan, USA - C5-5 metaG | ecosystem: Host-associated > Plants > Roots > Rhizosphere > Soil | place: USA: Michigan... | reverse complement strand
CCGTTCACTTACCTTTGGAACGACACGCCTCCAACGGCAAACGATACGGCGATCAACCTCTGCGCAGGAAATTATTTTGTAGCGATAACCGATTCCAACGTATGTATTCATTTCAGCCCGGTAACGATCAATGAGCCGGCGCCGATCCTGTCGAACGCAACTGTTACCAGCGCGATCTGCAGCAATGTATGCAACGGTGTGATCTCCCTTGCAGCAAGCGGCGGAACACCGGGTTACTCCTATGTTTGGGCTGCGCCTTCACCGGGGCCGATCACCGGACAGGGAACTCCGACCATTTCCGGCTTATGCCCGGGAACCTACACGGTAACGATCACCGATAACAACGGATGTACAAAGCTGGATTCGTTTGTTGTAAGCCAGTCGACACCATTAACCGTAGCGGCGGCATCTTCCAACATTACCTGCTCCAATGCCAATACGGGAATGGCGTACATCACCATTTCTTCGGGCACCGCTCCGTTCACTATTCAGTGGGATGATCCGGCAGGACAAACAAACGATACGGCAAGCTCACTTGCGGCGGGTGTTTATACGGCAACCATCACCGATGCGAACGGATGCTTCACAACAGTAAGCACAACCGTTAACGCTTCACCTGCGGTAGCAGTGAATGCAACGGTTACCAATGCAACCTGCGGCGTGTTCGACGGTTCTGCAACAGCAGCGCCGACAGGCGGAACAGCGCCATACACTTACCTCTGGAGCAACGGGCAAACAACCGCAAATGCCACAGGATTAGGAGCGGGATTGTACACTGTGAACATTACCGACAACTCGGGATGCGTTTCCAGCTTCAGCATTCCCGTAAGCAATACAAGCGGGCCATCCAGCCTTGCGATCACATCGACCAACATTGCATGTAACGGTGCCGCAAATGGTGCAGTAACAGGCATAACGCCTTCCGGCGGAACAGCTCCTTATACTTATTTATGGATCGCAGGCGGGCAGACAACTCCAACATTGAGCGGCTTGTCGGCAGGAGTGTACTTTGTACAGGTGGCCGACGCAAGCGGATGCTCGATAGTAGATTCAGTGACCATCACAGAGCCTGCACCGATTCTAACCAACCAGGTGGTGACTGCGGCGACCTGCGGAGCAAGCGACGGAGCGATCACGCTTTCACCGACAGGCGGAACGGGAACATATACTTACCTCTGGAGCACCGGTCCGGTAACTCCGGGCATATCGGGATTAAACGCAGGATTGTATTCGGTGCTCATCACTGATGGGGCGGGATGCTCTGTAAATGCGGTGATCCCGGTGAACAGCCAGAACGGCCCTTCACTCAGCATTGCATCAACCAACGTGAGCTGTAACGCGATGTGCAACGGTACGGCCGCTGTAACCGTATTGAGCGGCGTTGCTCCTTACTCGTATGCCTGGAACGACCTCGGCGCTCAAACCACGCCGGCTGCAACAGCGCTTTGCGAAGGCAGCTATGCGGTGGTGGTGACAGGTGGCAACGGATGCGTTTCAATTGCAATGACAACGATCACACAACCTGATTCGATCGGCTTCAGCCTTGCGACTTCGGTGGATCCGTTGTGTAACGGCGATACTACCGGGTCGATCGCCGTGATCCCTTCCGGCGGAACACTTGGCTATACCTATTCGTGGTCGCCTTCCGGCGGAACAGCCTCCATGGCTTCCGGCCTCAGTGCAAATACTTATACCGTAACAGTGACCGATGCACAGGGATGTACTGCGACACAATCCACAACGCTGATCCAGACTGCTGCCTTAACCATCAGCAGCGCGGTTACGAATCCGAGCTGTAATACCTTGAGCGACGGCGCCATCGATGTAACCGTAACAGGCGGAACATCCACGTACACTTATCAGTGGAGCGTTGGCTCAACAGCAACAACGGAAGACCTTACAGGACTTAGCGGTGGAACGTTCATTATTAATGTAACGGATGGCAATGGCTGTACGATAGCCGATACGAGCGCTCTTGTTCCGAACCAGAGCATCCTTGTTTCAGCAGGAAATGATACCACTTTCTGCCAGAACGGTTCGATCATGCTTTCAGCAAGCAGTCCGACCGGCGTAAGCTACCAATGGTTTGAAATGCCTGCGAACACTGCTGTAGGTAACACGGCAAGCATATCGGTAACTCCGCCAACAGGAACTACCAGCTATTATGTGGTGACCGATAACGGAAGCGGATGTTCCGCAAACGATACCATCACTGTTACGTCAAATGTATTGCCGACGGCAAATGCAGGAAGCGATGTAACGATCGTGATAGGCACGAGCACGGTGATTGGCGGCAGTCCGACCGGCTCATCAGGAACAACACTTTCCTGGAGCCCGATCCCGAACCTCGACAATGCAACAAGCTCTAATCCTACGGCAACACCAACGGCAACTACCACTTACACGGTTACGGTGACCACGCCGCAGGGCTGCTCTGCAAGCGATTCGGTGACGGTTACCGTATTGCCGGCGATCGTTATCCCGGATGGTATCTCGCCGAACGGCGACGGCGATAACGATGAATGGCTCATCGATGGAATAGAGCTGTTCCCGAACTGTGTTGTTGAGGTGTACAACCGCTGGGGCGAATTGCTGTTCCAGTCTGTAGGCTACAAGGAGCACTGGAAAGGAACATACAAGGGACAGGAGTTGCCTGTAGGATCATACTATTATATCATCGATCTGAAAGATCCGTTGTTCCCGGATGCATATACCGGCCCGATCACGATCCTGAGATAAGGCTGGTCGAAAAAATAAATTAAGAACTCACCCCAGGCCTCTCTTCAAAAGGAGAGGGGATGGATAAAAATAAAAGAAGTGAAAAAAATATTCTTCCTGTTCATACTTATTGCGGCAACCGTGCAGCTGAATGCACAACAGCTGCCGCATTACAGCAATTACATGCTCAACGATTACCCGATGAACCCGGCAGTCGGCGGCAGCAATCCTTATTATGAAGGCATGTCGAACAACCGCTATCAGTGGATCGGGATCACGGATGCGCCCCGCACGTATATGCTGAGCGTGAACGGGCCTACGAAGAACCGGAAGATGGGACTGGGAGGTTTATTGTTTACAGACATTGTAGGGCCTACAAGAAGAACGGGCTTTTACCTTTCTTACGCCTATCATTTAAAAGTGGCGGAAAAGGTGAGGGTGTCGCTCGGGATCTCAGCCGGATTGCTTCAGTTCATGGTGGATGGCTCAAAGATCACGCTGCACGATCCGCACGACAACGTGATCAGCGGAGGTGTGGAGCAGATGATCACGCCGGATTTCGGCGCGGGCATTTATGTTTATTCCACCGATAAAAAATGGTATGTGGGTGCAAGCGTTCCGCAGATCCTGCAGAACAGGATCAAGTTCTATGATTATACATACACCGGCCTAAGCAGGCTGGCAACACACTATTATGCAACGGCAGGATACAAGTTCGATCTCGGCACCAACTTCAAGCTGGAGCCATCGGCATGCGTGAAATATGTGCAGCCGGCGCCTGTGCAGTTCGATCTCGGATTGCGTGCCATTTACAAGGACAAGGTATGGATCGGCGGTGCATTCCGCTACCTCGATGCGGTTTCGGCCATGATCGGCTTCACGATGCAGGAGAACATTACCTTTGCCTACTCGTATGATTTCACGATGACCAACATTAAGAAATACAGCACAGGAACGCACGAGCTGATGATCGGGATCAGGTTTCATAAAACACCTGAAAAGCCGAGCCAGGCGAAGATCAAATGATTATGAAAAAAATTGCTTTGCTCTTAACGCTTGCCCTGCTTATGACGGCAAGAGGCTTTTCCCAGCCTTTCGCGGATATCCTGAGCGCTAACTGCCAGACTTTCTCATCCACTTACAAAGACAGCGCAGCAGGTCAGAAAAATACGACCGACGATTACTTCCTGAATTTCTTTCTGCCGAAGGTGTTTAAGAACGGCAATACATTACTGGTTCGCCTCAACGGTGAAACCATGAATTCCACCATTTCACCCGATTCATCATATTCATATCGTTTATCGAGCGTGTCGCTTCCATTGGGATTTAAATTCGTGACAACGAATAAGAAATGGGAAACAATTGTCATCGGCGTGCCGAAGCTGGCCTCGGATTTCAGGGGAAAGATCGGTCCGCACGACTGGCAGCTTGGCGGCATCTTTTTGCAGTATTATGTGCCGAATGAGAAGCTGAAGATCAAGCTGGGTTTGTATTATAACCGTGAAGCATTCGGGAATTTCTTTATGCCGCTCGTCGGTGTCGACTGGAAGATCAGCAATCGCGTAAGCCTGTACGGCATTTTGCCATCCAATTACAGGCTGGAATTCAATCTCGTTAAAAATAAATTGTACACGGGTCTTTGCTTTAAATCGGCAACGCGCTCGTTCAGTCTTTCGCAAAAAAACAATTACGATTATGTGCGTTATGACGAGCAGCAGGTGAAGCTGTTCGTGGATTGGTTCGTTTACAAGAAGATCCTCCTGTTTGCCGAGGCAGGTTATTCCACTTCGAGGAATCCTTTGCAGTACACGTATGGAACAAAGGACCTTACTTATGTGAATCCTGTATTCACGACGCTGAAAAGCTATCCTGTTTTTAATATAGGCATTGCATACCGCGTGCGGACGGATCTGCTGATCCGTACAAGGGATGAAGAAGCCACAAAGTAATTAAAAAGGCGCAGTCATCCTGCGCCTTTTTAATTAGAATTCCTGGTCTACCTTGTAAACCCCTGTGTGCTTTTTTCCATTGTGAAATTAATGGTGACGATGTAATGATCGCCTTTGTCTTTATCGCAATCACCGTGTGAATGTTTCGGCGGCGGCAGCAGCGATGGTTTTGAGCCGCAATTTCCGTGTTGCGGAGGATGCTCATCCTTTGCATTGCTCAGCACCACCTGGTCGGTGCCCGTATAATCCTGCACCGGGGTATACCGGTAGATCATGTTCCCGGAGGCATCCTTCCCCACTTCGCTGATGGTGTAGTGGCTGCCCTGGGTGGTGATCCTGTATTCTTCCCGGGCCTGCGGCAGCGTGAATGTGTAGGATTCGTTGGCTTTCAGCTGAATGTTATGCGTTTCAGCAACAGGTAGTTTCGGGGATGGTTCTTTTTTGCAGGATTGCATTTCAATCACAACAACACTTGCAAGTGCAAGTAACAGGGCTGCTTTTTTCATAGTGGTAGGATTTAAAAGGTTAAAACGATTCAATTAAACAGTTAGACGCCATTCATTTTATAAACCTGCGGTGGGCTTCGATTTATTTTTTCATATATTCGTATTAAGTAATTGAAAACATATTTTCCCACCATAAATATTCTAAGAGGCATCGCGGCACTTTTCGTGTGCCTCCACCATTTTTTCTGCTACAGCGATTTTCGTGGCAGCCTGTTTCCCGCAGAGGGCGCAATTCACAGGCTGGGCGAGTCGGGAGCCAACGGCGTTTTTATTTTCTTTGTCATTTCCGGCTTTGTGATCCCGCTGTCGCTGATCAAGGATCGTTTTAAGCCGGCGGAGCTGCACCGCTACTTGTTCCGCAGGTTCATCCGGATCGAGATTCCCTACATCATCTCTATTTTCCTGGTGCTGCTTACGGCACTGGCTTTTGCGCTGAAAAATCATCAGCCTTTTGAATTCAACGCGGAAAGATTCCTGTACCACATTTTTTATGTGATCCCGTTTTCGGAATACGACTGGTATAACATCATTTACTGGACGCTTGCCATCGAATTCCAGTTTTATATTGTCGCGGGGATCCTTCACTTATCTCTTTCCTCCACCAATAAATGGATCTTTTACGGATCGCTGGTCTTGTTCGGTGCTGCGGGATTTATTTTCACCGATAACAGGCTCGTATTCCATTATGCACCGGTGTTCCTGCAGGGCATCCTGCTGATGCTGCTGAAGACCGGGAAGCTCAGCCCGCGCGCAGGCTTTGTGCTGATCGCTCTTTGCTGCGCGGGAACAGCAATAGCTTTTACACCTGAGATCGCAGCGTTTTCAGCCATAACGGTGCTATGCATCCATTTCCTGGAAGTGAATAATAAGCTTTCCGACCGCTTCGGTGCGATCTCTTATTCGCTCTATTTAACGCATGGGTTTATCGGCGGGAATATCATTTATCTTTTTTCGCGGTACATCAGCGGCACTTCCGAAAAGCTGGGCCTTGTGATTGCTTCGGCTGCCGCATCCCTCCTTTTTGCCGCGTTATTCTGGAAATTCGTTGAAGATCCGGCCCGGGCTTTATCGAAAAAGATCCGCTCACAGAAGGAGAAGCGCTGAATCCTCCTTTCCCTGTTTTTGTTGTTGTTCCGCGACAAGGCATGCCATAAAAATCCGTATCTTTGCAGTACAAAAATCAGCACAGATCAGCGATGAGCATTACCAAAGAACAAGTATTAGAAGCATTAAAGAATGTAGATGATCCGGATCTTAAAAAAGACCTGGTGACCCTCGGCATGATCCGGGACCTGGAAGTGGACGGCAAGAATGTGAATTTCACCGTTGTGCTTACCACGCCTGCCTGCCCGATGAAGGATATGATCCACAAAGCCTGCGTGAACGCGGTATTACACTTCGTTGACAAGGAAGCGATCGTGAAAGTACACATGACCGCGGATGTTACGGGAAATAAAAAATCGGGGCCATTGCTGCCGAAAGTAAGGAATATCATTGCCGTGGCATCGGGCAAAGGCGGTGTCGGCAAATCAACAGTTGCCTCCAACCTCGCGGTGGCGCTGGCAAAGCAGGGCGCTTCCGTAGGATTGGTGGATGCCGATATTTACGGGCCCTCCCAAACCATTATGTTTGATGTGGTGCATGAAAAGCCGATGATCAAGGTGATCGACGGTGTGAACAAGATCATACCGGTGGAAAGCTACGGCGTTAAATTATTATCCATCGGCTTTTTTGCAGATACATCGCAGGCCATTGTATGGCGCGGACCGATGGCTGCAAAGGCATTAACACAGATGTTCTCCGATGCCGACTGGGGCGAGCTGGATTATATGATCATCGATCTTCCTCCGGGAACAGGCGATATTCATTTGTCGCTCGTAGGCGCTATTCCATTGAACGGCGTAGTGATCGTAAGCACGCCGCAGAATGTGGCGCTGGCCGATGCACAAAAAGGCGTTGGAATGTTCCAGATGGCGCAGATCAATGTGCCGGTGCTGGGGATCGTTGAAAATATGGCCTATTTCACTCCTGCCGAGCTCCCGAACAATAAATATTATATCTTTGGTAAGGACGGCGCGAAAATGCTGGCTGAAAAGCTGGATGTGCCTTTGCTGGGCGAGATCCCGCTGGTACAGAGCATTTGTGAGGCCGGTGATGCAGGCCGCCCGGCAGTGATGCAGGATGGCACTCCGCAGTCGGTCGCATTCATGGAAATGGCGAGCAATGTAGCGCAGCAGGTTTCTATTGTGAATGCGAATAGAGCAAGCAAGGAGCTGGTGAGTTAATAGTTTGTAGAGTGAGATTGCTTCGTCGTACCTCCTCGCAATGACTACCAACATTGGTAAAAATTCGTATTTCGTAAATTAGTAAAGATTCGTAATTCGTAAATAATGGTTGACTTAACAAAAAGAATTGAAGATGCGCTCGAGCAGATCCGTCCGTACCTGATGGCTGACGGCGGAAACGTATCGCTGGTGGAGATCACGCCGGAGAACGTTGTGAGGCTTGAGCTGCAGGGCGCCTGCAAATCCTGCTCCATGAGCATGATGACGCTGAAGGCCGGGATCGAAGAAACGATCAGGCGTTCCGTTCCTGAAATTACGGCGGTGGAAGCCGTGAACCTCACCGCAATGGTATAAACTTATTTAAAGACGATGAAAACAATGTCCTTGTCACGCCTTTCCCTTGCTGCATTTTCCCTTGCGCTTCTCGCAGCTTCCTGCACTCCCGACCTTCACGGCCCGGAGCCAAAAGCCGGCGATGCCGATTTCTACAGGACAGTTGCCATCGGTGGCAACTACATGGCAGGCTACCAGGATGGCGCGTTATACATGAAAGGACAGCGCTTATCGATCCCCGCATTGCTTGCCGAACAGTTCAAGCTTGTCGGCGGCGGCTCTTTCAGCCAGGTGCTGATGCCGGATAATTCGGGATTGGGACTTAACAGCAAGCCCTGGGAAAGCTGGTTCATCACGGCAAGTCATCTCGGGAACAAAACAGATTGTAAAGGCGTAACATCCTTGTCGCCGCTGAAGGCACAAATATCTCTTACAGCGGCAACACCTTATTTAACGGGACTTGCAGGCAACAGTATCCAGAACTTTGCCGTTCCGTATGCGAACATCGCCGATTATTTCAATCCTGCATTCGGTGATCCCTTCTCTCCGACAGGAAATACAAATCCATATTACAACAGGATCGCCGGCACACCGGGAAGCTCCACGATGTATTCTGATGCGAAGAACCAGGAAGCCACGTTCATCACCGCATGGGTAGGCATGGAAGATATTTTTAATTATGCAGCCAGCGGCGGAACCAATGGAACCATCCCATCGCCGGCTACTTTCTCGATGTACCTCGATTCGTTACTGCGCGGCTTAACGGCGAACGGCGCAAAAGGTGTGATCGCCAACATACCTGATTTCAGGAACTTTCCTTACTACACGCTTGTTGCCTGGGACAATGCAAACATCACACAGGGGCAGGCGGATACATTGAACGATGCTTATGCCGGACTTGACAACATTCATTTCGTTGCGGGGAGAAACGGCTTTGTGATAGATGATCCTTCCAGCTCAACCGGGCTTCGCCAGCTGCATGCGGGAGAATACATCACGCTTTCCGTGCCCCTCGATTCCATGAAATGCGATAAATACGGCTTGCTTGTGAATACGATCAACGACCGTTACGCGCTCGACAGCACGGAAGTGTATGCCATCGATTATGCGATCAGCCAGTACAACAGCATTATCGCCCAGAAGGCAGCACAATATAATCTTGCCTTTGTAGATATGTACAGCTATTTCACTTCCGTGAAAGCGGGAATAAAATGGAATGGCACCGACCTTAACGAGCAGTTTGTAACGGGAGGCTTTTTCAGCCTCGATGGCTATCATCCGAACCAAAAGGGGTATTCACTTATCGCGAATAAATTCCTGGAGGCGATCTGCAGCAAATACAATTCTGTGATCCCTACGATCAATTGTGCGGATTGTGATGGGGTGAAGTTTCCGTAGTCGCGTGCAGGATGTATTCCCCTCCTCGCAGGAGGGGTTAAGGGTGGCTGATGATGATCACTCCTTCAGCAACTTCTTCGTCTCTCGTTTTCCTTCTGTAATTACACTTACAAAATACATCCCCTTCGAAAGGCCGGAAATAGAAACCGCGTTAGTTCCGGAAGCCAGCTGCTTCACAATTACCTTTTCTCCGAGTGCATTACAGATCTCGAGTGTTGAAGAATTGTTTGTATTGATATTCAATACATCCTTCGCGGGGTTCGGATAAATGCTGAACACATTCTTCGCATCGAACTCGATCTCTCCCGTGCTTAACAGCGATCCCATCTTCATGCCGTTGCCAAAGCTGGTGACCCACATTTCATTCGCGTTATAAGGGTTGAAGAAAACACGCTCCGGCTGCCGGAACGGATAGCTGCTCACATTCGAGAATGTTGGAGCGGGTGAATTGATGTCGGAGCTTTTCCAGAGTCCCTGTGTTTCCGTAGTGATGTAGAGCTCGTTCGCATTGTTGGGATTGAATGTGCAGGATGTGACCCTGTCGAGCGTGCTGCCTGTAAGCTTTGTCCAGCTGCCGCCGCGGTTGGTGGTTTTATACAAGCCGCCGAGACCGTTCGGAGCGCCGCCCCATCCGCTGAACACGCAAACATACCAGGTGTTTTGCGCAGCGTCGTTCGGATCGATCACCACGTCTTTTGTCCAGTAATACATTCCCGCATCCGACACATCGCTCCAGTTGTTGGCAACAGGATCATAAATAAAAACGCCGGAGCTTGCGGTGAATCCTGTTGCATTTCGCCTGCCCGAATAGGTTGCTACGAGCTTGCCGTCGTTCAGCACCACGAGCGATGCAGGGTGCTTTTCTGTACGCGGCGGATTTGGCAACAATGTCCATGTGGATGCTGCCAGCGCCGAAAGGTTATCGCAGCGGTACACGCCGCCAACTCCGCTTCCGGAATAATTGATCACGCTTGCGTACGCGCGGTTGCTGTTGTTCGGATCGAGCGCGACCCAGAATACGGGATGATTGAATACATGCAGGTTCTGCCATGTTGCACCGCTGTTGGTGGAGTAGATGAGCTTGCCGTTGGCATCGGCGGCATCGAGGATCGCATCGGTAAGGCGCGTGCTCTGGTACATATCGTGGATGTTGGAGGTGCCGGCGTACAATGTGCCTGTTGGTCCCTGCGCTACGCGGTACGTTGAGTTGGCTGTGTTTCCGGTGTAATTGAACGACCAGCTGTTGCCTGCGTCGGTGCTGCGGATCCCGCGGATGTCGGAAAAGCAGGCCCACATATTATTCGCCGAGCTCCAGTGCACCTGCCAGCAGGTGGTGTTCTCGATGCCCACGCTTGTATAGCTTTGGTTGGCGGGTGTGTTTGCGTTCGCAGGATGCTGCCCGCTTGTGTTCACATACGCCTGCTGCCAGGTTGTGCCTCCATCGGCAGTTTTGTGGCAAAAGCCGAAATCGCCGAAGATCACCACTTGGGAATTGTTCGCTGCAACATCAAACCCGAAGGGACATTCACCGTAGCTCCATCCGCGGTCGCCGCCCTGTCCGCTCCAGCCGGTGATGATGTTCTGGTTGCCTGTTGCAAGGAAGGTATGATTCCAGTTCCCGCCTGCATTTGTGGTTTTCATTACAATGGGCTCGGAGCTGGAATTGCTTCCTGCAACATATACGGTATTGATGTTGTTCGCAGCCATGTCGATGTACATCGGAAAATCATTCAGCAGGTCGATGCCTGTGAGCCTGCTTACCCAATTACCTGTCCCATAATCGCAGGAGTAAATTCCTTTGCAGAAGCTGTAATAATCGGAGCCCTGCAGCCCGACATAAATATCGCCGGGATCGCCTGTTAAGCAAAAGAAGCGCGTTGTTGCGCCTACCTTTGCTGCAGTGAAGCTCCAGATGTTTTGTGTTGAAGGAATTCCTGTGATGGTGGCCGTAGTCCATGTAAGTCCTGCATTTGCAGAAACAAGAACGCCGTCATTCGTGCCCACATAAATATTCGCAGCATCGAAAAATGTTCCGCCCACCACATTCCCGGCGCCGCTGTTGAGCGCGGTATGAAACTGTGTGAAGGTGGTGCCGCCGTTGGATGAAAAATAGATCTCACCGTAAGTGGAGATCACAACACGTGTGGGGTTGTTATAATCCACATCGATGGTATATACATCGGAGCCCGGATCGGGATTACCTGCCAGCGTGCTCCATGTAATGCCGTTGTCGGTGCTTTTCACAGGCATGCCGATATCATTGATGTAGCTGATGGAATACAGCAGTCCGGAAGTGATTGTATAACACACCTTTGAATTATGTCCGCCGGTGAATTCCTGGAAATGCACCTGCGAATAGCTCAGTCCGAAATCGCTGGTATGGAACAGCTCGCTCATATCGCAGGCGATGTAATATTCGTTGTTGTTTGCCGGGTTGATGCTCGGGGAGAACAGCGCCCCGCCTCCGCCAATGCCCTTGGGCGTCCAGGATGCAGGCTGTGCGATAAGTGTGAGTGCAGCGACCGAGAGCAGGAGCGTAAGGATCTTTTTCATGGGGATGAAATTTTGGTTAATGCTAAAGTAGCCTCAAAAATATCGCAGCGCAAGAAAATGTGTGGGAGTTTTTACGGAAAATGTGTGATAAAGTAAGGAGTCGGAGGGGGCAGGCGGTTAGTTTCTTGCAGCTTGTCATCCTGAGCAGAGCGAAGGATCTTCTTCCTGTTATGAGTGATTTTGTAATTATAAAGAAGATGTTTCGCAAAAGCTCAACATGACAACCTGCGTGTAAAGCGTGATAAATACCAAGATTCGCAAATTCGTATATATTCGCGATCGTTACTGTTACTTGATGATCAGCTTGCTCGTATATTTTTTATCATCCGCGATCACGCTGATGAAATACATGCCGCTTTGCAGTCCGTCCCTGTTGATGCTTAAGCGATTGCCTGCCGTGCTGTATGATCTCACAAGCTTACCGGTAACATCATAAATGCTGATCTGTGCATTTTTGTTTTGAAGCTTTTCGAGGTCGACCGTGATATTGTCGCTGGCCGGGTTCGGGTAAACAGAAATGCCTGTGCCGGCTGCTGCAAGCTCTGGTACACCTACTGTGCACGACATCGGGTAGCTGAAGGAACAGGTGGTATCCCATACCTGGTCGGTAAAATAAACCGTTCCTGTAAAGCCCGACGGAAGGCTTGTGAGCGTTGTGGAAATGCTGTGAGTGATGGTATCGCCGGCAGGGTGAAGGAAAAGATAAAAAGTGTTGTTGATGTTGCCGACTGTATCGCCTGCTGCGTCGGTGACAACAACGGTAGGATAGTTTACGCTGTTGGTATCGCCGTTGTAGATGGTAACGTCCAGCTCATCGTGCGCGGTGTCGATGCTGATGTTCAATACGCAGATGCTGGTGCAGTTTACGGTTTGCGCTTTTACTGAAGCGGCTGCAATGAAGAGAATGCCGGCGAGTATGAGTTTTTTCATTCCTGTGATTTTCTGCAAAGATAGTGAATTTTTGCCAGGGACTGCGGCTTATGCAGGCAGGCTGCTCAGCTTGCCAGGAGCGTTTCCTTCACGCCTGGAACTATCACTTCCCCTTTGTTTGTTCCGTTGTAGCGGATGATCAGGCTGTGAATGCCGGGGCTGATGATGCCTTCTTTAGCGAACAGATTAAAATCGAAGTCAAGCGGAAGGATCACAAACCTGAATTTATGATGGTTGAGCCCGAGCTGCCCGATAATGCGGTTCTTTTCGTCGAGCGGAATCTCCTCTATAAATAGAGGCTTTGGCCTTACCTTCGCCTGCAGGTAATAATCTACGGTGATCAGCTGGCGGAGGATCAGGTCGTCCGGGAACTTCTGCTCAGCGAAGCTGTAGATGCTTTCATACACATCGATGATGCTGTGCTTGTGAAAATCATGCATTGCGCCGAAGTGCTTTCCGAGCCCGAGCATGAAATCGAAAATGCTGTAATGCGCAGTGACGTATTTCAGTGTGTTTACCGCCCTTTTCTTGTTCCAGTATATTTCCAGCGCTTCTTCCAGCATCACGATCTGCGCGAGCTGGTCCTTTGAAAGGTAGTTGCTTTCAATGATCTGGTAAGGCGGATTGGGATCGAACACATAGCCGTGCTGTGCATATTTTTCGCGCACGGGAGTGCCTTTCAGAAATTTTAAAAATCCGAGTTGCAGCTCGGAGGCGAAGAGCTTAAACACTTCCTCAAAGCTGTATTTAATATCCTCCCAATGGTCGAGGGGCAAACCTACGATGAGGTCGAGGTGCATCTCGATCTTATCCTGCAGCGAGAGGATAATGCCTTTTGTTTTTTCAAAGTTCTGCTTGCGGCTCACCTCGAGGTTGGCTTTCTGGTTCACTGTCTGTATGCCGATCTCGAAGCGGAACAGTCCGGGAGGCACGTGCTCATGAATGAATTTTATAATCTCGGGATGAACGATGTCGGCAGTGATCTCGAACTGGAATACATTTTCGGGACGGTGATGCTCCAGGATAAATCTGAACATGTCGATCGTGAAATCCTTCTTGATGTTGAAGGTGCGGTCGAGGAACTTGATCACGCGGCCATGCTGCATTAAGTACAGCAGATTCGCTTTGATGTCTTCGTTCGGAAGATAGCGCACTTTATTATCGAGGCTGGCGAGACAGAATTCACATTTGTACGGACAGCCGCGCGATGTTTCAATGTAGCATACCTTGTTGTACAGCTCCTCCGGCGGATCGTTGCGGTAGGGGCGGAGCCCGCTGAAATTCTTCAGGTCGAAAGTAACAGCTTCGGGGTTGTGCTTTACGCCTTCAGCAGTTTTAAAAACCAAATTGGGAACGTTCGCCACAGCGGGAAATGCATCGAGAAATTCCTTGAAAGGAGTTTCGCCTTCGCCCGTAATGATATAATCCACCTGTTCCAGCGTGATCACATTTTTCCAGTCGTAGCTCACTTCCGGCCCGCCGAGCAGTATTTTAATATCCGGATTTAATGCTTTGATCCTTTTGCAGACCTCCAGCGTTTGCGTGATGTTCCAGATATAGCAGCTGAACGCTACCACATCATAATCTTTGCAATATTCCGCGATCCCGTCTTTCGGCTCCTTAATAGTGAATTCCTTCCAGTGCAGGCCTTCGTTCTCCCTGTTCAATTCGTACAAGAGACGAACCGCAAGGTTCACGTGAATGTATTTGGCATTGAGCGTGGCAAGGAGGAGCTTCATTGACTTGTAGTTGCAGCGTGGAATATCGCTTGCTATTGCTTGATTACTTTTCCGCTTTTCAGAAGCGTATTTCCGTTTCTTACCTGGTAAATGTAAATTCCCTTCGCAAGCTGTTCGGTGTTCAGGGTAACCGCGGAAGTAAAGCTTTCGTGCATGATGCTTCTTGAAGTAAGGTCATATAAAATAACCTCCACCGGTTCCTGCGTGTTTTCTACAGCGATCCTGAGCTCTCCGGTAAAAGGATTCGGGAAAACAACCGCCTGCATGGTGCTTTGAGAAGGTGCTTCATCCACACCGAGATATACGGTTATGCACGATGTTGCCATCGGGGTAAAGTTTACAAGCCCGAACGAGCTGTTCACATAACCGTCATAGATCTTTGCCCTGATAGCGGCAGAATCCGTGGAACACCAGCAGTTGCCGGAGAGGTCGGCATCGTTGGTAGCGAAGGTGCTGCTCCTGGTGATGTTGTACCCTGTGTTGTTGCAGATGGTATTACCGGTGAAATTGATGTAGCCGTTAAAATACCTGAGGATCTCAACGCCTGTTCCATTGTTTGTAACGGTGTTATTGATGAACGTGTTGTTCACCGAGTTGAAATCGCTTACTACTCCTTTTACATTGTTCTGGATGGTGCAGCCGATGGTGGAGCCGTAAGGCTGCATGGCAAGTGTGTTGTTGGTGAAAAGGCAGGAGTCTATGTTTTCTATTCCGTTAACACCAATGCCATTGCCTATAAAAGTACTGTGGCTCACACGATCGTAAAACTGGCAGGAGCTAAGCCCCGTGTTGTTGGAAACGAACTTGCATTGCTCCCATATTACGGAAGGAGATCCTCCATCATAATTCACGTTATCGTTGTATGAAAAATAGCAGTGTTTAAACGTATAGGGACCGTTATATGCAATGTCCATGTTGATGAACTGCAGTGCATACATCCCTTTCACGTATTCCATCGTAACCTGGTTGCCTGCAGCCGACGGAGGGCTTGTCCATATCGCTTTGATTCCTTGCCAGCAGCCAATGGATGGGGCGCTCAGGGCGGAAGTGAATACGATCGTATCGGTGATCGTGCCGATGGCTTTCAATGTTCCCCGCACCTCAAGCGATGCCGAGGAATCGAACTTTACAACCACGCCGGGGTTAATGGTAAGTGTTGCCGCGCTGAAGACCACTACATTTCCGGCAACAATGTACGGACTCCCGGAAGTGGTCCAGGTGGTGTTTGAAAAAATGCTTCCCGACACTGCGGTTTGTGAAGTGGCGCCGATGGAAAACATCAGCGATAAAAGCACGATAACAGAGATCTTTTTCATGTTAAATATTTTTTGGTCTATAACAAATATAGCTTAATTCCCTGAGATCCTTATGCCCGCGAGCAGCACATCATCCACCTGCTCGTGCTCAGCTTTCCAGTCGCTGAATTTTTCCTTCAGTATTTTTTCCTGTTCCGGCATTGGAAGGCTGCTGATCTCCAGCAAAAGCTCTTTCAGCTGCTTGTACATGAATTTTTTTCCGCGCGGGCCGCCGAACTGGTCTGGAAAGCCATCCGTGAATGTGTAAACCACATCACCGGGAAGCAATTGAACTTCATGCTCCGTAAAGGGCTGCGAATCCCTGTCGTGCTTGCCTACCGGCATTTTATCGGCTTTGAGCTCGATCAGCCCGGGAACGCTGCCGGTGGTTGAAGCGCTGCGAACCACCCATACCGGGTTATTGGCAGCCGCATAGCTCATTGTACCTTTTGCCCTATCGAAGCATACCAGGCTGCAATCCATTCCGTCCTTGCCGCCTTCAGGGCTGCCATCTTTCTTCAGGCGTTCAATGATCGTTTGCCGCGTTTGGTTCAGAATTTCAGAAGGCCCGGAAACGCCCGCCTCCACAGCCCTTTCGAGCGAGGAGATGTTCAGGATGCTCATGATCGCACCGGGAACGCCGTGGCCTGTGCTGTCGGCGGTAGCCAGCGCGAAGCGGCCGTTCTGCAGCCTGCCTGCCCAGTAAAAATCACCGCTTACCACATCCTTCGGCTGGAAGAACACAAAATAATCCCTGAGATTTTCATCCAGCAGGCTTTTGGAGGCAAGGAAGCTCCGCTGGATCCGCTCGGCGTAATTGATGCTGTCGGTTATTTCCTTGTGCTTCTCTTCAATAACATCTTTCTGCATTTCCGTTTCCCTGCTCTTCTCCTCGATGATCTGCTTCTGCTTTCGGGTAAGTCGCAGCGAGCGCAGCACGAAGCCGGCAAATACAAGCACCAGCAATAATCCGGCGACAATGAATGTAATAACAATGTATTGCTTCCTGCTTTTCTCCTCCGCCATAGCCTGCTGGCTTTCCAGCTCTTTCTTGTGCTCGGCTTCGGCAACCGCCTCCTTCTTTTCAAAATCGAAGGTCATCTGGTTCTGGATCGTCTTTTTGCGGGTTTCCTCGTTGTCAAGACTGTCGTGGTAGCCGGTGTACAACTTATGGTCGAGAAAGGCATTTTTAAAATCCCCGCGGCAGCTGTCGAGCAGCACAATGCTGCTGTATACTTCCATCAGCTTCGACTTTGATCCGATCTCCATTGCTGTTTTCTTTGCTTTTGAAAGATATTCCGCGGCCTTTTCATATTGTTTCAAGGCAATATAAATATTTGCTACACCAGTGCAGGATGAGCTGTACGCTCCTTTATCCCCTGTGTTTTCGGAAATCGACAGAGAAGTAAGATAGTTTTCCAATGCGCTGTCGAGAAGGTGTTGCTTCCTGTTTTTATCCTGCTCTCCCGTTGCCTGGGCATAATAAATTGTCGCAATGTTGTTGTAGCAGGTGTTCAGCCCTATCTGGTCATTCATCTCCTTGCGGATCTGCAGCGCCGACAAATTGGTCTTTAAGGCTAAAGCATAATTTCCCTGCAGGGTATAAACCGTACCCATGTTCGTATACACTGATGCGATCCCGTTCTTGTTATTTACCTGCCGGTAGGCATTTAATGCCTGCTCATAATTTTTCAGCGCTTCAGGGTAATTGTTTTGTTCTGTGTACACACCGCCGATGCTGTTGCTTGCCGTTGCAATTCCTGCCGTGTTGTTCAATGTGTTGTAGATCCTCAGCGAATTCAGCAGGTTTTGCAGGGCTTCCGGGAAATTTCCCTGCGCCTGCCGCACAACCCCCGTCATGAAACATGCAGAGGCCTGGCGTTTCAGGGTAGTTTGTTTGTTCTGCCGGTCGCCGGTTGTTGCTATTATTTGCTTGCTCAGGCTTAGCGACTGGCTTGAAAACAGCAGAGAGCTGTCATAGTTGCCCCTGGTGTAATACTGCCAGGCAAGGCTGTTGAGATGAGCGAGCTTGTTGGTGTCAGGCTTGTCGGTTTTTAAAAGGCCGATCAGCGAATCGGCAATGTTCTTTTGTCCGTAGCTGAAGTAGTGGGAAGAGCAAAGAAGAAGTAAAAAAAAGAGTCTTTGGAAATTGTGTTTCATAAGCGTATGCGATAACAGGAAACGCCCCGGATTGCGGGGCGTTCTGTTGTTATAAATTTAAATTCTTTTTGACGGATCAGATCTTGATCTCATCCTCGTTCTTATTCAGGAAGCGGTATTCCATAAAGTTGTAGGAGTTCACGGGCTTCACCTTAAAGCTCTTGCCGTATTTCTTGCCCCACTGCGCTTTGAGTGAATTGAACCACCAGCCTTTGGTGATGTATGCTTCGAGGTATGGATGAACACAAAGTGTGATGTCCTTTTCGTTCTGCTCCTTCATGATGTAGCGAAGGTTGTTCTCGATCTGGTCCATCAGCAGGATGCTTGCCTGGATCTCGCCACTTCCGCCGCAGGTAGGGCATTTCTCCACCGTTACAATGTTCATCTCCGGACGCACGCGCTGGCGTGTGATCTGGATCAGTCCGAATTTGCTCGGAGGCAGGATGTTGTGCTTTGCCCTGTCTTTCGACATTTCATCCTTGATCTTATCGAACAGCAATTTGCGGTTCTCTGCAGAATGGAGGTCGATGAAATCCACTACGATGATCCCGCCCATATCGCGTAAGCGGAGCTGGCGTGCAACTTCGGCCGCTGCTTCGAGGTTTACCTCGAGTGCGTTGGTTTCCTGGTTGTTGTCGGATTTTGCGCGGTTACCGCTGTTCACGTCGATCACGTGCAACGCTTCCGTATGCTCAACGATGAGGTATCCGCCGCTGCGCATAGTCACTGTTTTTCCGAACAGTCCCTTGATCTGGCGGTCCACACCGAAATGATCGAAGATAGGAGCGGGGCCTTTGTACAGCTTAAGGATCTTCTCCTTGTCAGGGGCAATGGTTTGCAGGTATGTGCGGATCTCTTCAAACAAAGCCGCATCATTGATATGAATGCTGTTGAAGCTTGCGTTCAGCAGGTCGCGGAGGATCACGGAGGTCCTGTCGATCTCGCCCAGTACCTTGAATGGCGGCTGCGCGGTTTTCAGGTTCTGGTAAATGGTCTCCCACTTTTTTACAAGGTCGTTCAGGTCGGCATCGAGGTCGGCAACGCTTTTTCCTTCTGCAACCGTACGGATGATCACACCGAAATTTTTCGGCTTGATGCTCTGGATCAGTCGTTTTAAGCGTGTTTTTTCCTCGGTGGTTTTGATCTTCTGTGAAACGGAGATCTTGTCTGAAAAAGGGATCAGCACGAGGTAGCGGCCTGCGAGTGAAATTTCGGTGGTGATGCGGGGGCCTTTTGTGGAGATCGGCTCTTTCGCGATCTGGATCAGCACCTGCTGGTTGGAATTTAAGATGTTGCCGATCTTCCCGTCTTTCTGGATGTCCGGCTCAAACTTAAAATACATTAAGTTGGAAGTGGTTTGCTTGCCGGTTTGAACCAGCTTGGTAAACTTGTTGAGCGACAAGGCCTGTGGCCCTAAGTCGAGATAATGAAGGAATGCATCCTTTTCGTATCCTACATCCACAAAGGCTGCATTCAGCCCGGGCATCACTTTTTTAACCCGCCCGAGGTATATGTCGCCTACTGAGAAATTATTATTGCTTTTTTCGCGATTAAGTTCAACTAAACGTTTATCGTTTAAAAGTGCAATAACAACCTCTGATGGAGTAACATCAATGATCAGTTCGTTATTCACTTATTCAATATTTTAGTAAATACAATAACACAGAACCATGCCTCAAGCATAGCCTGTGTTGTGTTTGATTCTTATAAATGGAGTCAAGTTCCGGGGCTGCCGGAAAAAGATACAGATATGCAGCAACGCACCCAAAGCAGTATTTTGTAAATACTGTTTTGGATAATAATGGCTGCTAAGAAAAATCCCTGAGGGATTATTTTTTCTTATGTCTGTTTTTTCTCAAACGCTTTTTACGTTTGTGAGTAGCCATTTTATGTCTTTTTCTTTTTTTACCGCTTGGCATAATGTTGGTGTTTTTAAGAGTTTTTTAATTTATTTATATAATCCTGAACCTCGGTTTTGATGGTTACATCGTCCACCAGGCTTTTGTATTTCTCTAAGCTTTCAATTGCATTTGCCTTGTCGCCTTTCTGCTCATAAGCATCTGCAAGGTGCAGGTATGCTTCGATAAAGTCGGGCTGGATCTTCAGCACTTTCTGAAAACGTCCGATCGCTTTGTCCCACTGCCCCGATTTCTCTGAAAAGAAAGCGAAGTTCAGCTGGAGGTTCACATTGTTCGAATCCGTTTTTTCCACTTCCTTCAGCATCCCGATACCTTTCATCGGCTCGGCGGTACCTTCAACATAGCATGCCCCCAAATTTATTTTAGCATCTGTGTTCTGCGGGTTCAGCGCGAGCGCTTTTTCAAAGCATTCGATGGCTTTGCCATAAAGCATCGGGCGTTCCGTTTCGGGTGCGAAGCGGGTGGAGCCGTAATACCTGTTGCCTGCTTCCATCCAGTTCTTTTCAACCGGTGATGCAAGTGCAGCCTGTTCCATGTAGTATGCTGCAATAACCGGCTGGCGGACACTGTCCCACATGCCGATCATGGCTTCAAAAGCGGCTTTCTTATCCGGTGAGGTTTTTAAGGCCTCTTCCATTTTATCGACGGCTGCTTTCTGCTCCTTGTTCAGTTTGCCTTTCGCGGTTTCCACCAGTGAACTCATGGTGGAAGTGCTGCTGCTGTGGCTGGCATGCTCCGAGCTTTCCGGTGTATCGGCGTTTTTCGGAAGCTTTGTATTTGCAAATAATAAAAGAACGATCAATATCAATGAACCTGAAATTACTGCTATTTGCTTTTTATTCACAGTGTTCATTTTTTGTTTACTGCTTTCAGCTTCCAGGTAAGATGTGATGATTTTCACAAGCTTTTAACCTGCAACCGGAACTATTTTACGCTGTTGCTTCTTTTTTTACGTTTTTCTTTACTTTTTCGGTAAAGGTTTTTGCCGGTTTAAATGCCGGTACATAATGCGCAGGGATAATAATAGTTGTGTTTTTGGAGATGTTACGGCCGGTCTTTTCAGCGCGTTTCTTTACGATAAAACTGCCAAAGCCCCTTAAATATACGTTCTCGCCCGCTACCATCGAATTTCTTACTGTTTTCATGAATGCTTCAACTGAAGCCTGCACTGCTACTTTCTCAATACCTGTTTTTTCTGCAATCTCGTTAATGATGTCTGCCTTTGTCATGCGTCTATAATCTATTTATAATCAAACAATTAATTCAATAAAAGTTAAATTTGGGGTTGCAAAGATAGGATTTAAATCTATATACAAAAATTAAAATCGTAATTTTGCCCTGATCTTAATAAAAACTTCCACCTCCGTTCAATGAAGCACTTTTCGGGCATACTCACACGCTGGTATTCGCAGCACAAGCGCGACCTGCCCTGGCGTGCAACCAAAGACGCCTACCTGATCTGGCTTTCGGAGGTGATCCTGCAGCAGACCCGGGTCGACCAGGGAATGGCCTATTACTTAAAATTTGCCGGCGAATTTCCCACGGTGAGCCAACTCGCCAAAGCCGACAATGAAAAGGTGATGAAGCTCTGGCAGGGGCTCGGCTATTATTCGCGTGCCCGCAACCTTCACACGGCCGCTAAAATGGTGCATGAAAATTTCAAAGGCCGCTTCCCTTCGGAGTATGACGACATCCGCTCGCTGAAAGGCGTTGGAGAATATACCGCCGCGGCCATCGCATCGTTCGCCTTCAATAAGCCCTATGCCGTGGTGGATGGCAATGTGTACCGCGTTCTGTCGCGCATCTTCGGGATTGAAACCCCGATCGACAGCACGCAGGGGAAGAAGGAATTCCAGCAACTGGCCGGCGAGTTGCTCGATAAAAAGGATCCCGGAACCCACAACCAGGCCGTGATGGAGTTCGGCGCCGTACAGTGCAAGCCGGTAAATCCCGATTGTGCCGTATGCCCGATGAACGCCCATTGCTATGCCTTCGCAAATAAAAAAGTGCAGGAGCTTCCGGTGAAAGCAAAGAAAACGAAGGTGCGCGACCGCTTTTTTAATTACATCGTGCTGAAAAGCAGCGGCAATACCGTGATTAATAAGCGTGTGGAAAAGGACATCTGGACCAACCTCTACGATTTCCCCCTGATAGAAACACCTGCCGAGGTGAACGAGGAGGATTTTCTCGCTTCCCGCGAATGGAAAAAGCTGATCGGGAAGAACAGCCATGTGATCCGCTCGGTATCGGCACCCTACAAGCATATCCTCAGTCACCAGAAGATCTACGCGCGCTTCTGGGAGGTGGAATGCGGGCAGGGGCTTGAAAAGGTGGTTTCCGCACCGGCGATCATCATTAAGCAGAAAGATATTCATAAGTACGCAGTTCCGCGGCTGATCGAGAATTACCTCGATGAAAAGGGAAAGGTTTAGCGACATTTGATTTCAAATTCTCAATCCTTATCTTTGTTAGCATAAAAAAATAAATTATGGCAGGCGTAAATAAAGTAATACTTGTTGGTAACCTGGGTAAGGATCCTGAAGTGCGCCACCTGGAAGGCGGCGCTTCGGTGGCTAATTTCACACTGGCAACCACGGAAGCATACAAGGACAAAAGCGGGAACCGTACCGAGCAAACGGAATGGCACAATATAGTGGTGTGGCGAGGACTTGCGGAAGTGGCGGAAAAATACCTTAAGAAGGGAATGACCATTTATATCGAGGGCAAGCTCCGGACCCGCTCATGGGACGATAAGGACGGACACAAGCGCTACACCACGGAGATCGTTGCCGATACATTTACCATCCTCAGCAAGAAGGAGAATAACCAGCAGCAGAACGAAGGGCATAATCCGCAGCTTCCGAAAACGGGCGACGACCTGCCGTTCTAAACCGTCATTTGAAGTTTGATTGGATTTCATACCTTTACAACCTTGATACTTTTGTTTAACTAAAACTATTTTCATTGGACCTCCCGGGTACACTTCTGCATATTTCTTTTGTCCCTGTTTTGGGTGTTGTTGTTAAATCGTTTAGTGTAAGCGTCGCCATTTCCATTCTTTCCATGCTTGTATTGCTGGTGTTTGTATCGCTGGTGTCGGCTGCCGAATCGGCTTTCTTCTCGCTTTCGCCGGTGGATATGGAAGAGCTGAAGGAATCCGATGCAAGGCGCGACGATAAGATCCTCCTGCTGATCAATACCCCGAAGCGCCTGCTGGCTACGCTGCTCATCAGCATCAACTTCATCAACATCGCCATTGTTATTCTTTCCACTTACATATTTGACGAGCTCTTCGATTTTACCGCCAACCCGCTGCTCGGATTTATCATCCAGGTAGTTGCGGTAACCTTCCTGATCTTACTGATCGGCGAGGTGATCCCGAAGATCTATGCCACGCAGAACCCGCTGAAAACATCGCGTACGCTGCTGCTCTTCGTGCAAACGCTGCAGAAGATCTTTTACCCGATCAGCTCCGTGCTGGTGATGTCTACTTCGCTCATGGACAAGATCGTGAAGCCGAAAAGCCATAATATTTCAGTGGATGAATTATCGCAGGCGCTGGAGCTTACCTCCGATGAAGACATCCCGGAAGAAGATCACAAGATCCTGCAGGGCATTGTAAAATTCGGGAACACCGATGTAAAGCAGATCATGAAATCGCGCATGGATGTAACAGCGTTCGAGCACGGCACAGGCTTCAAAAAGTTACTGGAGAACATTACGCATTACGGGTTTTCACGCGTTCCTATCTACAAGGAAACCATCGACCATATTGCAGGCGTGCTGTATACCAAGGACCTTTTGCAGTATCTCGATGAGGGCAATGATTTTAACTGGCAGGGGATCATCCGTCCGCCGTTCTTTGTCCCAGAGAATAAGAAGATCGACGACCTGCTGCGTGAATTCCAGTACAAGAAGATCCACCTTGCCGTTGTTGTGGATGAATACGGCGGAACTTCGGGCATTGTAACGCTGGAGGATGTGATCGAGGAGATTGTTGGGGAGATCAACGACGAGTTTGATGACGACGACCTTGTGTACTCGAAGCTGGATGATAATAATTATGTGTTCGAAGGAAAGGCGCATCTCAATGATGTGTACCGCATTCTCGAGATCGACGGTGAAGTGTTTGAAGATGCGAAAGGGGAAGCGGATACGCTGGGCGGACTCATCCTTGAATTGGAAGAGCGCATTCCCAAGAAGGGAGAACGGATAAAATTTGAGAACCTTACGTTTACCATCGAGGCGGCCGACAACAGGAAGATCAAGCGTGTGAAGGTTACGATAGAGCGCAGCGAAGAAGACGAAGATTAGTCAGGAGGCAGGAGAGTGGAGATAGGAGGAGGTAGAAGAAATTTAGTACATGGAACGTATGGAACATAAAAAAAATAAGATCGCTTACACTGTATGCACTTTGCTGGGCGTATTGCTTGTTGCATTTTGCATCAGCTCCTGCGGCGATGACGATGACAATACCATTGTGCCGAAGCCGCATGCGTATTACAGGCTGAGCTTTCCCGAGAAAAAATACGTTTCCTACGATTCGGTATGTCCCTTTAAATTCGAGATCCCGGTATACTCGCAAATGGGAAAGGATGAGCATGCCGGCGCTGAGCCCTGCTGGCTCAACCTTAATTTTCCTTCCCTCAATGCAACGGTGCACCTGAGCTATAAGCAGGTAGACGGCAACCTTAATGATTACCTGGAAGATACTTACACGCTTGCATCCAAGCACCAGATCAAAGCTTCGGGAATAGAAGAGGAGCAGGTGGCGAAAAAGTCGAAGAATGTATACGGGCTGATCTATGAGATCGGTGGAAATGCGGCTTCATCGATCCAGTTCTTTCTCACCGACAGTACGAAGCATTTTCTTCGCGGCGCATTGTACTTCAACGCCGTTCCGAATACCGATTCGATCAGACCAGTGCTGGAATTCATCCGCAAGGATATTCACCGCATGATCGAAACATTCGAATGGAAGGATGCAGCCGCTATCCCCGTTTCCAAACCCGTAAAATAATCACATACTGCAATCCGAATGCGATGCATGCCAGCAGGAAATGGATCGGCTGAAAGGCCGGCGGCATTGCAAAATAGCTGAGGATCACACCTGCGGCAAACGCGCAGAGGAGTGTTGCGGCAAGCTGCTTTCCTTTGTTCTTGAGGATTTCCGTTGCATTGCTTTTAAGGATCTTTACAATGAGCCAGCCGTTGATCGCCATTATCGCAAGCGAGAAGGTACGGTGGATCTTAAAGGCAATTCCTAAATGATCGATCACTTCGCCTCTGAATACCGCATCAAAATTCTTTAACAGCACATCCACTTCTTCCCGCACCTGCGTTCCGAGCATGATCTGCACAATGGTGAAAGCCAGCACAGCGATGCTTAATTTTTTAACAATAGGATCAACGCTGCTCTCCTGCAGCTCGCCGTTCAACTTTTTCGCACGCCGGATAATGCTGATCGCGATCGCTAAAATAATAAGCGCCACAACCATGTGCGTGGTGATCTTCACCGGCGCAAGGTTGCTGCTCACCACCTTCGCGCCAAGCCATCCCTGGAAGCCGATGAGAATGAATTCGAAAAATGATAAGGTGAAAATGCGCTTGTCGGTTTTTCTGAATTTGAAAGAAAGAATGAACTGGATGAAGATCAGCAATCCGAGCACAGCGCCAAAAAGCCTGTTGCCGTACTCCACCCATGTGTTCAGCGCATTGAACTCCGCCACCGCATGATGCTCGCCTGCATAGATCTCCCTGTAATTTTCGGGCAGCTGCGATACATCCGTTGGGGGCACCCAGTTGCCGAAGCATTTGGGCCAGTCGGGGCAGCCCATTCCCGAGCCCGTAGCACGCACCACGGAGCCGGCGATGATAACAAGATAAACGAAAACTAAAGTGACCTGCGCAAGGCGTATGAAACGCTGAATGGTAGTTGAATTCATCTGCATTGGATATGCGGTAAAATTACTAAATGTTTTGGTGTATATCCTGAATTACTATGCACGCACAATAAAATTTGGTCCTTTCCTGTTCTATACACAGAAACACCAAAATCCCCTGAGCCATGCAAAGATCCATCCTGCTCTTCCTGCTCATTCCGATCATTGGCACAGCACAAGAACACCTCGATAAAGAAAGCGGTTATTTCCAGTTGGGAGTACGGAACACCGTGAGCGCATTCAGCGATGATGGCGCGAATGGCTTCGGCTATGGCGGACAGTTCCGCATCCGCGTGCTCAGCCGTTTGAATACCGACTGGTTCGCCGATTACATCACTACCGATATTGCAGGCCTTGCAAGAAGGGAGGATCTGCACATCGGCTGGTCGGTGCTTACCTATCCCCTTAATTATGAAACCACCAAAGGAAAGTTAACACCGTACATCCTGGCCGGGCACTGCTTCGATTACACAAAAGTTTCGCTGAACAACAGCAGCGTTTATAAGGATAAGTTCAGCAGCGCTGTGCAGGCCGGATTGGGCGCGCATTACAACATCACCGACCGCGTCGATCTTTCGCTCACCGCGCAGTACATGATGCACCTTGGCTACGATGTGCATGCGCATGTGGAGCTGGATTACGAAGGGCATAAGTATGTGGAGCTTCACAAGGAGCCGATCCGCGGCATTGAAGGTCACATGCTGATCAACCTGAGCATGAATGTAATGCTGTTTGATATGTGGGACCAGCATCACAAAAGGAAAAAAGCCGTTTCATAATTTTTAACAGCCATTCCACAATTCATCATCCCGTACCGCCTGCCCCAGACCTGATCCGGGGACACGGGATCTGTTCAAAATAAATTTATTATTCTAAATCCCCACGCCATGTTAAGATACATCCTGGTCACCCCGCTCTTATTTCTCAGTTCATTATTGGTTGCGCAGCTGCAGAACGGACAATACATTCACCGGCATCTCGTGCGCGCCGATGCCTCGATCGTTTCCGGGTACATCGTTAAGGACAACCTGAAGAATGTACATTTGAACGGTAATCTCGAATATTATATGGATAATACAATTTCCATTCGCGGCGATGCCAATTATCTGCTTGGGAGCAACGGCTGGACCGAAGATTCGATGCACCTGAAGGATAATATTTCGATCATGCTGGGCGGTGCTTATCATTTTCATACGAACAATCATTTCGATCCGTATGTTATCCTGCAGCCGGGGATCGCTTATACATCCAGTTATTACGATGCCTTCCCGGGAAGCTATACTGAAGATCCTTCTGTGAAGAGAATGTATAATTACAAAGGAAGCTTAAGCCCATTGGCTTCGGTAGGCTTTGGCTTTAATTATTATTTCCAGCGCTTTGCACATTTGTTCGCTGAAACAAGATATGTGCACGGGCAGCATTTGTCGGAAGCGCCCGGCCCGATCTCATTGCAGGAGCTTCGCATCACGTTCGGACTTGGGTTCAACCTGTTTATCATAAAGGAAAAGCAAAAGCCCGCATAACGCGGGCTTCTGTTTTTATGATCCGATCTTTTTAGCTTCTTCACGCGCCTTTCGCTGAATGGCTTTCCTTCGCATCTCCCACTTGTAATCCTTGGTGGTGATGATCACGATACCGCCGGTGCAATCTCCATACTCGGCAGGCACGCCGCCTGTAAGTATTTCCATTCCTGCGATGCCGAGTCCCGGCACTTCCGGGCTTCCCATTACCTTGTTCCCGTCGATGATGTATTGTGTGCTTCCTCTCCGCGAGCCTCTTACATAGAGGTCTTTTCCGTCATCGGTAGCCATCACCCCCGGTGTTACAGCCGTTGCTATCGAAATAATATCGCCGGGAGTTACCGGCATGTTCTGGATCTGCTCCAGGCGGATGGCGGTCATCGTAGTGTAAAGCGGGTTTACAATGGTGGGCTCAAATGCTTTTGTAACAACTTCCGCTTCTTTCAACGTGTATGTGGCGGGCGTCAGCTTCGCGCTTACATACGCAACCTTGCTCGGATCAACAATAACGCCTTCAATGCGCTGTGCGGTTTTTCCGAGTGCTTCAAACTGGATGTTGTAGCTTCCGGGAGTGATCTCCTTGATAACGTAATTGCCGTCGAAGTCGGCAGTTGTACCCGTAACAAAGGTGGAATCCTCCATCAGCTTAATAACGGTTCCGTACAGCGGAGCACCGTCTGAGTCGGTTACCGTTCCGCGGATCACTCCTGTGCTTTGCGCCATGATGCAGCTGCCTGTCATTAATAATGCGGCGGTTGCTAATTTTTTCAGTGTTTTCATAGTATGTTTTTTAAAGGGTTGTTTTTTTGGTGGCGAGCGCTTTTTGCCTGTTTGCAGATAAGACGTGAGGGGAGAATGGATTCCACACAGATTAAAATAAATTTTAAAAATGTGATGTTTGTTCACCACCCCTGTCCCCTCCTGCGAGGAGGGGAAACGCTCCGAAAAGAACATTCGCTATGCTCTACCAAGAAGTCGTCATTCCACCGCTTATTTTCAAAATCCCGCCGCTCAATCATTACCAAAAACAAAAAAACGCCCCGTCGAGTTAAACTTTGTGGAATCTGACAACATGGAACGTCTTTAAGGTCAAGAACCGATTCCGGGTAACCTGAAACACCAAACGTATGAACTACTCTTCAAACGAAACTATCCGGCACATGAGCGATAATGAACTGATCGCGGAGTATAAGCGAAGCGGCGACAAGCAGCTGGTCGGCGAATTATATAAAAGATACGCCCACCTCGTTTTAGGGATGTGCATCCATTATTTTAAAGATAAGGACACGGCAAAGGACTTGGTGCTGAGAATTTTTGAAAAGCTGTTCGATGAGCTGAAAAAGCGGGAAGTGGAGAACTTCAGGGCATGGCTCACATTTGTGGTCAGGAATTTCTGCATCTCGGAGATCAGGAAATTGCAGACACAGCAAAGCAGGGAGTGGGAATATGGAAAGGACTTGGATTCGGAGCTTGTTTCGCCTGAAGAACAAAAAGAGGAGATCGAAGAAAGGATCGGACAGCTCGAAAATGCAATGAAGGAGCTTAATCCTTTTCAGAAAAAATGCATTGAATTGTTTTATTACAAGAATATGAGCTATGCGCAGATCGTTGAGATCACCGGCTATTCCATCAACGAGGTGAAAAGCTACATCCAGAACGGCAAGCGGAATCTCAGGCTAATACTTACAGAAATAAAATAATACGTCCCCCATGATAACAAACTGCTTAACATACGACCAACTGCTCGCTTATTCGACGCATAACGTGAACAGCGCTGAACGCGGGCATTTATATATGCACATTTCCTCCTGTGAACTGTGCGCCTGTGCAGTTAACGGATTTGCGGCCTCACCTTTTGCATCTGACGAACTTGTTGCCATACACCGTGAGATAGATGCAAGGACAAATGCTACGGCGGCCAATCCGTTAACCTTTGCACGGGTTATTATTGTTGCGGTTTCACTGCTTTCGATCGCGGGTCTAAATTTTCTCTGCGAAAGCCACCAGCACAAGCCGATGCCGGCAGCCCTTGAAACTGCGGTTCCACTTACCATTCCAATACCAGAAAAACATGAAAAGAAAGATGCATCTGCGGAAGAAATATCTGCTGTTACGAAAACGTTTAAGAAGATCGTCAATGTGATCCAATACAAAGAATTTGAGAGGATCATCACGCCGATCGAACAGCTGGATATGATCAAGCCGGCAGGAATAGCTGCCAGCTCCGCGGGAGAAGAAGCGCTTGAGATCGTTGCGCCGCATTTTAATCCTGATGCGATCTACATTTACAACCTGAAGGTGAGCGACTATAACAAGCTGTATTTCGGCCATTCGCATGCTGAAAATGCGTTGTTCAAAACACATACTCCGGTGTTTAAAGAGAACAAAACAAGCGTTGCGGATGATTTCGGAACGGAGCAGCGGATCGTGCCTGCCGACCGTGTGTTGAAGGAAGGGCTGGCGAGCTTCAGCAGGCAGAATTTCGGAGCGGCGCTTGAAAATTTCAACCTGCTGCTGGAGAACAATCCTGCCGATGTGAATGCGCAGTTCTATTCGGCGCTGGCGTATTACAATCTTGATAAAACCAACCGCTCGATCGCCTGCCTGAATGAAGTGCTGAAAAATTCCAACGACACGTTCTATCCCGAGGCGCAGTGGTACCTTGCGCTTGTGAACCTTAAAGCGGGCAACCGCGAAAATGCGAAACAGATGCTCGAGCGCATCGTTGCCGAAAAGGGATTTTATTCAAAGCGCGCTGCCGAGAAGCTGAAGCAGCTCTGATCAGTTATCCTTTTCGATGCTGGTCACCGGCAGCGTTACAAGTCCTCTCAGCTTCTCCAGCTGGGGGCTTAGCGCCGACTGGTCACCCACTACCACAAGCTTGTACGCATCGGGAGTATAATACTTCTTAATGATCTTGTTTACCTGCTCAACCGTGATCGCATCCACTGCCGCAATATATTCATTTCGCTTCGAGGGATCCTTGTACAGCAGCGGGTTGTAAAACGCGATCAGGTCGAAGGGATTCTCGATCATCAGGCGGTCGTTCTTCAATGCGGCCTTCGCTTTATCCAGCTGCGCCTGCGTAATACCAGTTTCATAAAATTGCTTCAGCACCCTGTCGAACGACAACGTGGTCTCATACGCCACTTCATTCCTTACCTGTGTAACAACGGCATAAAAGCCTGTATTGCTCTCTTCGCTGTAAACGCTGTTGATGCCGTATGTTTTTCCTTCTTTCGCCCTGATCTCATCGAACAGGATGTTGTTGAACGCGTTGTTTGCCATTTCAAAAGGGATCACGTCCTTCGAGCCCGCCTCCGGCGCTTTTTTATTCCAGCGCAGCGATGCCTGTGTCGCCCTGTTCTTATTCACAAAGTAATACTCCTTTTTCGCAATAGGCTGCACCTCATACGCCGAGCCGTTGTTCTCACCATAGGCTGCAGTCCAGCTGCCAAAGGCGCTTTCGAGCATCGCCTTCATGGCCGTATGATCAAAATTACCGACCAGCACCAGCTTTGTATTCTTTGGCGTGTAGTTGAATTTGTAAAATTCCGAGACCTGCGCTGCCGTTATTTTGTTTAGCTGTGCCGCATAAAAATGCCGTCCAAGCGGGTGTGCGATACCGAAAAGCACATAATCGGAGAACATGCCGTTAAGGGCGCTGATGTCCATTTTATAAGGGTTGTTGTAGTTCAGCGTTTGCTCCACCTGCTGGCGGATATCTTCCGCCGGGAAGGTCGGCTTTAGCAAAAGAGCCGATAGCAGATCCATAGCCGTTGAGGCGTCTTTGTTCAGAAAGCGCATTCCGATCTCGGTATAATTGGCATTGGTGCTGGTGCTGATGCCGGAACCCAGTTTCGAAAGGAGGTTGTCCTGCTGCACGCGCGTGTACTTCTCGTTGCCAAGCGCAAGCGCACCTGATGTAATGGTGGCAAGGTATTGTTGCCCCGGTGTTTCGGTTTTTTTACCCGCATTCACATAGCAGGTAATGCTCACGGCGGGTATCGATCCGAATTGGATCATCTTTACTTCGAGCCCGTTCTTAAGCTTGAATTCTTCAACCGGCAGGTCTTTCTGTTGTGCAAGTGCAGCGCTGAAGAGTCCGGATAAAAGTAGAATGCTGAAAATTATCTTTTTCATAATAAGGAATGTTTTTGCTGTTATTCCGGTTTAATGTTTACAAGCTGGATCTTATCCTCCGCAAGGTATTTCGCGGCAACTCGTTTGATCGCATCGGGTGTTACCTCCGCGAATTGCTTTGCCAGCGAGTATGCTTTGTTGTAGTCATTGAAGTAATATTCCGCCATTCCCAGGTCGTTGGCGATGTTCCCGGAAACATAATTGTTCAGGGCGTAATTGTTCTCGTAGGCGGCAAGGTAATCGCTGAGCGTTTCTTCCGGGATGCCTTGTTCGATCACCTTGTTGATCTCTTCCCTGATTGCGCGTTTTACTTTCACATTCCCGGGCGATGCATTCATGATCACATCGATGATCGCAAGGTTCGGGTAATAGCTCCAGGCATCGTTGGCTACGTTGAAGCCGTAGGCAAGGTGCTCTTTTTTTACCAGCCTGTTATTGAGGATGGAGTTGTCGCTGCTGAACAAAAGCTCGGTCAGCATCTGGAACGCGAAGAAATCAGGATCGGAGACGGCAGGCCTTGGAAAGGTATAGCTGTAGATCTGCACAGGAAAGTTGATGTTCATTTCGCTTGCGCGGATGTGCGCGGTATCAAGTGCGGGAATGCCTTCCTTTTTTTTGATGTTGAGCTGTTTTGTAACAGCGCCGAAGTATTTTTCGGCCATGGCGAATACTTCCTCTGCTTTTACATTGCCCACCACTACTACAAAGGCGTTGTTCGGACTGTAGTAATTGTTGAAGAACTCCATGCACTGCGGCGCCGTAAATTTTGTGATCTCGTCGAGGAATCCGATCACATCCACTTCGTAAGGATGGCCCTGCGGATAGAGGAAAGGGTAGCGGTCGGAATTCATTTTCTGGTACCAGTTATTGGTTCCGTTCCTGAGCTCTTCACCCACCACTTCACGCTCCGTGTTCAGAATGTCCTGTGTTACCACGAGATTGGCCATGCGGTCGGCTTCGATGTCCATCATTTTTTCGAGCGCTGAAACGGGAATGTACTCATGATATACCGTGCGGTCGTATGTAGTGTAGGCATTCACTTCGCCACCAACTTTCTCCACGTTGTCGAATACCGCTTTGCCCGGATATTTCGCCGTGCCGCGGAACATCATGTGTTCGAAGAGGTGTGCCATTCCGCGGATGCCCGGCTTTTCATCCTTGCTGCCTGCGCGGTACCACACTTCAAATTCCACGAAATCATTGTCGGGTTTTTCACAAACGATCACTTTCAATCCGTTCTTCAGGATCACGGATTTGCTGGGATAATCAGCCGCGTAAAGCGTGGAGATAAATCCCGGCAGGAGGAAAAGAATTTGTTTAAGCTTCATGGTTTTATGTTTAATTGTATTTTTTGTTCATCGTTAAAACTCGATCCCCACTCTGAATCCCGAGCTGATCTGCTTCTGGTTGGAGAAGCCTGTTACGAATGCAGCCCTGAATCCGAGTCGCTGGACCCCGACGGACAGCTCGCCATACGTATTTTTTCCATCTGTTGTTAAGATACTCGCTTTCCCGATCTCCTGCAATTTTAATTTTTTGATGAGCGGTACCTTGCTCAGGAAAAAGCCTCCGAAGTTATGCTCAAAGTGGCCTTCCGCAAATTGCGACCTGGTGCTTGCCGAATAATATTCCAGCAGCTCGAAGCTGTTCATCTGGAAGCCGGAGAACAATGTTTGATTTTCATTGAAATGATACCAGTCCATAAAATACATTTTGCTTGTATTGAGGAAGCTGCCTGCAGTGAAGGAATAGCTGGAGTTTCCGAAGCGCTTCAGGTTAAGGTCGCCCTCGATCCCTACTGTGAGCAGGTCGTAGTTCACATTGCTGAACGGTGTGTAGATGCCTTTTTTATAGTTGACGAGCAGCGTAGGATATTTGGAGCCTGTAACTGTTTTAACGTTGGGAGCTGTATAGTAGCGCTGCCTGAAAACGTACCTGATCTTTACATTCAGCGTAAGCGCCTGGTGCGCCTCGAAAGAGTAGCCGGATGAGTCGGGATGCTGCGGATCGTTGGAAGTGTAGTTGTAGTTTGATTTTATCCAGCGGAAGCCGGTAGTGTTTACAAGGGATTCGCGTTGCGCGTACTCGGCCGAAGGCGTAAAGTAAAAGCCATTGAACAGCTCGGAGCTGTGGGAGACCTGCGCATAATATTTCAGGTACAGCTTCATGAAGTTCTGCTCGTTCAGCAGCGAATACAGTGAGTTGATGAGCCGCAGGATCGGTGCGTTCTCATTGAATTGTGTATACTCTTTCCCGATTCTTGCGCTGATCTTTGCGAACTTCTGGGGCTTGTAATAATAAGAGCCGAAAAGCCCTCCGTACAGCTCCTCATCGGAAAAGCCGTAGCCGAGGCTGCCGCCCACGGAATAACGCTTGTTGTTCTCATAAGCTTTTGTGAAGCTGAAAGTAGAACTTACGTTGAAGCCCTGCACGGTGTTGAACTGCGTGCCGAGCAGCGGTCCGGAGATGGACCAGTATTGTTTTTTGAATGTATTGATGTGATTGTAGCCGAGGAAAAGGTCTTTGAACTTGAGTTTGTTGTTCTTACGGTCGGTTGAATCGGTGTAGGTTTTCGAATGTTTGATCCGGGAAAGGCTGTCGCGCCTGCGGTAATCGGTCGCTTCCTCCACCGTAAGTGGCACCGGGCGGGAAACATCCCAGTAAGCGCTGTCTTTCTTATTGGCGTCATCGTTCACTTTCAGGATCTCGTTGCTGAAAAAGTGCTTCGGGAAATCCGGGTCGATCACATAATTGGAATTTACGCCAACATACATTCCGTCTCCTTTGATCCCGAATGCACTGAAGTCGAAGTTGAATTTAGTGGAGAAAGGAAGCCAGATGTCTTTTTCCACCGGCAGGAACGTTTGGTTGATCCTCAGCGTATCCACAAAATCGATCTGCGCATCTTTCGTAAGGACTAATTGCAGGCTGTGAATGCGCCAGGTGTTCTCCATAATGTTGATGATGCCGCTGAACACCGGATCGTTCTTGCGTTTCGGGATCACCTGGATCTTGTTGATCATTTGCCCGTCTTCAAAAAAGGTTCCGAGCAGCTTGTACCTGTAGTTCAGCAGCGCGGTGTTCGCGATGGGTGAGATGAACCCGCGCTCGCTCAGTCCTTCTACTTCCAGTATGTTCTCATAAAAGTTAAACAGCATTTCAGAGGCCTGGTTGTAGCTGAATGCTTTGTTGTCGCCGCTTACCTTCGAAGAGATCATCTCTTCCTTGATCTTGTCCTTTTGCTTGAAGTTGAATTTGGAAACCGATTCGGAGAGGTAAACAATCCCGGTGGTGGTGTCGATCTCGTTATCCGGGTCGATCTCTACGCCCAGTATTTTTTTCGGTGCTTTCAGAATGCGCTGTACACCTTTAATGTACACATCGCAGCTGTATGCGTCAACCTGCTCGAGATAGTATTTGCGTTTTTTCTGCGCCTGGCGGATCACTGCGTATGCGGGATCTTCACCATCGGCTTTGATCTCCGCTTCCTTCAGCTCGAAGCTTTCGGGACTGAGCTTCACATCGATCACCTGGGAGGAAGAGCCTACCGTTACCTGTTCGATGTGCAGCTTATATCCGATGAGCTTGTATACCACTTCGTAAGTGCCGGGAGCAAGATCGAGCGAATAAGCGCCCTGTATATTGCTGGTAGTGCCGCGGGTAGTTCCTTTTATATACACATTGGCAAAGGGGATGGGCTCATTCTTCTCATCGGTGATCTTTCCGCTGATGGTGTACGCGGATAAATTGACCACACCGATCAGGAGCATAAAAAGGACGGAGGTTTTTTTCATAAGCCCGTGTATAACGAATGAGGCATCTGTTTGTTACACAATGATATGAAATAAATCCGGATTGTTTGTTCCCGGTTATTTTACCAGGATCCGGGCTTCCATCATGTCCATGATCGCATATTTAACGCCTTCACGGCCGAGTCCCGAATCTTTCACACCGCCGTAAGGCATATGATCAACGCGGAAGGTTGGCGCATCGTTGATGATCACACCGCCGGCATCGATCTCATTAAACGCTTTATCAATTTCAGCTGCATTGTTTGTGAACACCCCGCCCTGCAATCCGAATGCCGAATCATTCACCATGCTTACCGCATCATCGAACGTGTTGTAACGCTCTATGACCACTACGGGCCCGAATGCTTCCTGGCTGCAGATCTTCATTTTTACGGAAGTGTTTGTAAGTACAGACGGAGCAACATAGTTTCCGTTGCGTGTTCCGCCGCATAAAATTTTAGCACCCTCCCGGATCGCTTCATTTATCCATTCTTCCACGCGTTTTGCATTTTCTTCATCGATCATTTGAGCGATGTCCGTTTCTGTGTTTGCAGGGTCGCCCTGCTTTAATTTTTTAGCAGCTTCCACAAATTGCTGCGTGAAGGTTTCGAAAATGTTTTCCTGTACAAAAAAGCGTTGCGCATGGATGCAGATCTGTCCGCTGTAGGCGAAGCCCGATGTGACGCATTTGGGGATCGCTGTCGCCAGCTCCGCGCTTTCGGTAACGATCACCGCCGCATTTCCTCCCAGCTCAAGAATGGTTTTCTTTTTTCCGGCGTTCTTTTTCATTTCCCAGCCTACAACAGGCGATCCGGTGAACGACAATAATTTAAAGCGCTCGTCGGTCACCAATTGGTTGCCGGTTTTGCGGTCCATCGGTAAAATGGAAACAGCGCCTTTCGGAAGAACGGTTTTATCAATGATCTTCGCCAGCTCCAGCATGGAAAGCGGCGTAGCGGAGGCGGGCTTCAGTATGATGGGGCAGCCGGACGCAATTGCCGGCGCAATTTTATGCACGGCAAGGTTCATCGGGAAGTTGAACGGGGCAATGCCTGCGACCAGCCCGATGGGAAAATATTTAACGATGCCTTCCTTTCCTTCTCCTGGGGGTGTCCAGTCGAGCGAGATGTATTCTTTCGGAAGGCGCCTGCTTTCTTCCGCAGCAACAACGAATGTTTGTGCGGCACGGTCGATCTCCCCCAGCGCATAACGCATCGGTTTCGCCGATTCCTTGCAAAGCACCGAAGCGAGGTGTTCACGCTGGTTTTTGATCTCCTCCGCGATCTGCATCAGGATCCCGTAACGTTTGTGAGAGGGCATGTTCTTCAGCTCTTCTTTTACGCTTTCCGCTCTTTTGATGGCGGTTTCAAGCTCTTCCGCGGAAGCGAGAAAGGTTTGCGCGAAGATCTCAGCGGTATGGGGATTGGCTACATCGAGCTTTTGGGAAGTTTCGGTAAAGTGGCCTGCGAGGTATATTTTATAGGACTGCATTCTCAGTTTGTTTATACTTGTAAAGATAACTTAAAAAGTAAGATTTGACTATCTTCGCAGGAATGCAGCCCATTTTAAAATTCAGATCGAAACAGAAGATGATGATCATATTATTGATGATCGTTGCGGGCTATGCTTATTCCCAGAACAAACGTCTCGACACCCTGCTGCGTGAATATCATTCGGATTCGCTGCATGCCCCGCCGGAGCTGCTGAATAACATTGGCGGACAGTATTACATCCGCTACGACCTCGAAGGATATAACAGCGCGCTGAAATTTCACCAGAAGGCGCTTGATGCTGCAAAAAGGAACGATGACCGGAAGCAGGTGGCGATCAGCTACCGCCTTATTGCGGCAGTGTACGATGCGATCAACATGAACCTTGATACGGCTTATACTTATTATAGCAATTATCTCGACTATGAGCTGAGCATTCGGGACACCGCGCGGATCATAGACGGGTACAGGAACCTGCTGGTGATGAATTATAAATTAAAGAACGATGCGGCGGAGCTTGAAGTAGCCAATAAATTATACAGCTACCTGCAAACATACAAGGGAAGCGATCGTGAGAATTACCGGAACATGCTTTGCATCTTTTATGCGCAGAAGCGGATGCTTTCCAAAGCAAAGGAGCTGTTTACGGAAATAAATGTGGATGAGTCGGCAAAGACAAATCCTGAAAATTTCCGCAATTATTATTATGCAGGGCACTTCCTGTTCCAGGCGGGGAAGAAGTATCGCGAAGGCGCTTCCTTCCTCGAAAGCATGCTGAAAAGATCGAGGCTGGCTGCAGATTCCATCAGCATCACCAAATTTTTATCGGAACATTACGAGTCGATGGGCGATTATAAAAATGCCTTTGCCGCGCTGGAGGTAAGCACCGCGCTTGCCAATAAATATGTGAACGACGCCGACAGGAATAAGATCGCCGAAACAGCATCTTTCTATCAGAATGAGCAGAAGGAAAAGGAGCGCATCTTTTTCAAGGAAAAGGCGGAGAATGAAGCGGAGATCAGGAATTACGGCATAATAGTGCTGTGCCTGCTTATCATGGTGATCGTGATCATTGCTTACTTTTTTTACCGCACCGGAAGGCAGAACAAAGAGCTGAGGGTGCAGCAGGAAGAGCTGCAAAAGCTGAACGATGAAAAAACGCTCTACCTGAAGGAGATCCATCACCGGGTGAAAAATAACCTGCAGATCATTTCGAGCATGCTCGACCTGCAGATGAATGATGTGACCGACCCCAGGACGAAGGACGCGCTGAAGGAGATGCAGATGCGTGTGTACAGCATGGCCATAGTGCACAAGAACCTTTACGAGAAGGACGACCTGAACAGGATCGACCTGCAGTTCTATTTCGAGAACCTGTTCACTACCATTTGCAGCGCATTTAAGGATCCGGGAAAGAAGATCACATTCCATGCAAAGACCGGGGCCATTTCTTTAGGTATAGATTATGCGATCCCGCTGGGCCTGATCGTGAGCGAGCTCATTACAAATTCGTTGAAATACGCCTTTCATAACAAGGAGGAAGGGGAGATGATCCTGCTGATCACCGAACCGGAGAAAGGTGTTTTAGAATTCCGTTTTTCCGACAACGGAAGCGGCTTCGTGAAGAGCATCGACCTGGAATCGGTGCCATCCTTTGGCTTAAAGCTGGTTCGCCTGATGGCCAAAAAGTTAAAAGGGAAATTAAATTATGAGAGCACTGATAAAGGCCTGAGCTTTTTCTTTAGCTTTCGGGTAACTATGTAAATGATCCACTATGGCTGAGCTTAGAATATTTATCCTGGAAGATGATCCACTGATCGCGGAGAATATCCGGATGAACCTGGCAGGGTTGGGCTACATTGCGCTGGAACCGGCTTCCACCAAAGAAGAGGCCATCGCGCAGCTGCAATCCGAAATGCCTGATTTCGCGATACTCGACATTAACCTTGAAGGCAGCCAGGAAGGAATTGAAGTAGGCGAGTTCATTCATAAAAAGCTGGACATTCCTTTTATTTATCTCACCGGCAATTCCGACAAGGATTCCATTGACAAGGCAAGCAAAACACATCCGCAGGCCTACCTGATCAAGCCGTTCTCCACCAATGACCTTTACTCCGCGATACAGATCGCGATCTCCAACTTTAAGGCGAAAGGCGATGCCACGGTGCCGGGAGAGATCAATGTGCTGCCCGAGAGCATTTTCATAAAGGTGGGAAGCAAATATGTAAAAGTTCAGCTGCAGGATGTGTGTTATTTAAAGTCGGCCGACAAATACATCGAGATCGTTACGCTGTCGGGCACCTATTCGGTGCGGGCGAGCATGGAATCGATGCTGCTTTCGCTGAAGGCGCATAATTTCATACGGGTGCACCGCTCCTATACGATCAATATGAGGCACCTGAAAGAGGTTAACAGTGAATATATTATGGTTGCTGAGGCCACTATTCCGGTGGGGCGGATGTACCGCGACGACATTCTTAAAATTATCTCTACTTTCCAGTAATTCCGGGTAGTATTTCTGCATTTCACGGACATAATTCCGCAGTTCGCGACATTCGTGCGGGCCCGGAGACCTATTTTGTTTTATTTTGTGCCCGGAACAGAAAACTCCTTTTTTTACACAGAACATTTTAGCAATTTTTTCAATGAAATTGAGACTATTCAATTTGTTGAGAGCGTGCATTATTATTGCCGTTCTCGCAAGCGCAGCGCCATTTACCGCGGGTAATGAGGCATTACACCTAAACGTTGTTACTGCTGAGGAAAGCACCCACCTGCGCATTTCCCTGGATACGGATGAATCGGGGCAGGGCAAGACCGCCATGGTTAAGATCCTCGACAGCGCCGGCAACAGGGCCCTCCAGTCGAATATTGAGCTGGTGCCAAGCCCGTTTTATGCTACCGTAGACATAAAAAGCCTTGCAAAGGGAAGTTATTCCGTGATCCTGATCACGGATAAAAGAGTCTACGATTCCAAATTAGATCTTAATTAGTTTTTATTAAAGTCGTTATGAAAAAAATTATTTCAAGCTTTTTTCTTTTCAGCATTTGTGTGATCTCTTATGCACAGGTGATCACACCGTTTTCGATCCGTTACCAGACCACACAGAAAGGCGGGATCAGGTTTGTCTCCAATACTTCCGTTACGTGCAGCGGTGGAGGCTGCGGGGCCGGCAGAGCTGAGGTTCCGCCTGCAGGTACCAGTACTGATAACGGTTTTACGGCCGCCTACGTGGATATCGATGCGGATGGAACTACGTTCTCGTCCTCATCCGACAGTCTTTCACTGCCGCTTTGCAGCCAGATCTCCTTTGCAGGATTGTATTGGGGCGGTGAGATGAACAATACGGCGGCCAATTATGCCACCCGCAACCAGGTGAAGCTGAAGGTAAATAACGGAGCGTATACAACCCTTACGGCGGCTTCGTTGCAGGATAATGCGGTTGGCTTTGATACTTACCATTGCTTTAAGGACATCACTTCCATTGTTACAGCTGCGGGCACCAACGCACGTTTTACGGTAGCCAACGTTGCCGTGCGTACCGGTGGAACCAACCGTTTCGGAGGATGGACAATTGTGGTTGTTTACAAGAACGACCTTCAGCCGATGCGTAATCTTACTGTGTTCAACGGACTGTCGAATGTATCGGGCGCGAACCCGATCACCGATGTAACCGTATCGGGCTTTCTTACGCCGCTTTCAGGTCCTGTTACATTTGAGGTAGGTAATCTTACCTACGACGGTGACCGCAGCTCTACCGGTGATCAGCTGATGTTCAACGGCGGCAGCGGTTTCGTAAATATCTCCGATGCTGTGAATCCGCTCAACGATGTTTTCAACAGTACCTTAAGCTATAACGGCGTACAAAAAACAACACCTTTCATTAATCCTTCCTATACGAATTCACTCGGGCTTGATGCCGATATTTTTATCCCGAACAATGCCGCCAAGAATTTTATAGGCAACAGTGCAACAAGCGCTACGCTCAGGCTAACAACGGGAGGTGAAACGTATCTTACGCAGGTTGTAACGATGGCGATAGACGTGTATGAGCCCGATCTGCGGGCTGCCTGCCGCGTGGTCGATCTGAACGGAGGCTCGGTACTGCCGGGCGATATTCTTGAATACACGATTGTAGGTAAGAACATCGGATCGGATCCCGCCGTGAATGTTTTTATTACGGATACACTTGAATACAATGCCGTGTATGTTCCCGGCTCACTTTCCATTACATCGGGCCCGAACCTTGGCGCTAAAACAGATGCAGCTGCAGATGACCAGGCGGAATATACGGCTGCAAACAGAACGCTCAAGATCCGGATCGGAACTGGTGCGAATAGCGTTACAGGCGGCCAGGTCAATAATTCGGCGCTGGGTGTGGACAGTACACAGATCAAGTTCAGGGCTATGGCCACTACTGATTGTGTGATCCTGCAATGCGACAATATCATCAATAACCGGGCGTATATTTTCGGTACCGGAAATGTTTCCGGTAACACATGGGGCAACGGAAGTAACCCCGATATTTTCGACGGTTCCGGCTGTCCGATCCCGGGAACCACCGCATCGCCCATCAGTGCAGCGAGCTGTACTCCTCCGAGTGCCTCCAGCAATTCGCCTGTATGTACCGGCAGCACGCTCAGCCTCAGCACTTCTCCAGCATCCAGCACAGCGCTGTATTCGTGGACAGGGCCGGGAGGTTTTGTGTCTTCGGCTGCAAATCCTACCCGTGCGAATGCTACGGCGGCAATGGCAGGAACCTATACCTGTGTGATCAGCCTGCCTTCATCTGTGTGTTCGTATACGGTCACAACAACCGTAGCGATCAACAATACCCCGGCCACACCTGCGCCATCGAGCAATACCCCGGTGTGTACGGGCAATACGATCAATCTTTCCACCGCGGCGGTGGCGGGCGCTACTTACAGCTGGACAGGTCCTTCGTCTTTTTCTTCTGCGCTTCAGAACCCTACACGTACAAGTGCTACAACCGCAATGGCGGGAACCTATAGTGTAACGGTAACGGCAAATGGTTGTACGAGCGCGGTGGGAACAACGGCGGTTGTGGTGAACACAACACCCGCAACACCGGCACCCTCAAGCAATACACCGGTATGTACGGGTAACACGATCAACCTTTCAACGGCAGCAGTGGCAGGTGCCACCTACAGCTGGACAGGTCCCTCGGCATTTGCTTCCGCCCTTCAGAACCCAACGCGTACAAATGCGACAACGGCCATGGCGGGCACTTACAGCGTCACCGTTACGGCGAGTGGTTGTACAAGCGGAGTTGGCACAACGGCGGTGGTAGTGAATACAACTCCTGCAACACCAACAGCTTCGAGCAATACACCGGTATGTACAGGGAATACAATTAATCTTTCAACACCTGCGGTGGCCGGCGCTATTTACAGCTGGACAGGTCCTAACTCGTTCAGCTCCTCCGTTCAGAATCCGTCTATTACTAACGCCACAGCAGCGATGGCGGGCACCTATAGCATTACGGTTACAACGAACGGCTGTACAAGTGCAGTCGGGACAACCGCAATGGTTGTAAATACGACTCCTGCAACACCGGCGCCTTCGAGCAATACACCGGTATGTACGGGCAATACGATCAATCTTTCAACAGCGGCTGTGGCCGGAGCTACATACAGCTGGACAGGCCCGAGCTCATTTACTTCGGTACTTCAGAATCCATCCATTACAGGTGCAACTGCGGCCATGGCGGGCACCTACAGCATTACGGTTACAGCGAACGGCTGTACGAGCGCAGTTGGCACAACAGCAGTGGTCGTAAATACAACACCTGCAACGCCTTCGGCCTCGAGCAATACGCCGGTATGTACCGGGAATACGATCAACCTCTCAACACCTGCAGTGGCCGGTGGTATCTATAGCTGGACAGGTCCGAATTCATTTAGCTCTTCGGTTCAGAATCCGTCGATCACCGGCGCAACGGCGGCGATGGCGGGCACTTACAGTGTAACGGTTACAACAACAGGATGTACAAGCGCAGCAGGCACAACAGCGGTTGTTGTAAATACGACCCCTGCAACACCTGCTCCTTCGAGCAATTCACCTGTGTGTACAGGCAATACCATCAACCTTTCAACGGCGGCAGTGGCCGGAGCTACGTACAGCTGGACGGGGCCTTCAGGATTTACGTCGGCACTTCAGAACCCATCACGTACGAATGCCACGGCTGCAATGGCCGGTACTTATACTGTAACAGTTACAGCAAACGGTTGTACAAGCGCGGATGGAACAACGGCAGTGGTAGTGAACACGACACCTGCAACACCTGCACCTTCGAGCAACTCGCCCGTATGTACGGGCAATACCATTAACCTTTCAACAGCAGCGGTGGCGGGCGCTACATACAGCTGGACAGGTCCATCAGGATTTACGTCGGCGCTTCAAAATCCGTCACGCACAAATGCTACGGCAGCAATGGCCGGCACTTATAGCGTAAGTGTTACAGCCAACGGTTGTACAAGCGTGGATGGAACAACAGCGGTGGTAGTGAATACCACACCTGCAACACCGGCGCCTTCGAGCAACTCACCTGTGTGTACCGGTAATACGATCAATCTTTCGACAGCGGCAGTGGCGGGAGCAATTTACAGCTGGACAGGCCCTAACTCCTACAGCTCTTCCCTTCAGAATCCTTTTTTGACCAATGCAACAGCTGCAATGGCCGGTACGTACAGCGTAACGGTTACAACCAACGGCTGTACAAGCGCCGTGGGAACCGTGGCGGTTGTGGTGAATACAACTCCTGCAACGCCGGCACCTTCGAGCAACTCACCGGTATGTACAGGCAATACCATTAACCTTTCAACAGCGGCAGTGGCGGGTGCCACTTACAGCTGGACAGGGCCATCGGCATTTTCATCGGCGCTTCAGAACCCGTCACGTACAAATGCAACCGCTGCAATGGCGGGTACCTATAGTGTCACGGTTACAACGAATGGCTGTACAAGTGGCGTTGGAACAGTTGCTGTGGTGGTGAATACAACACCTGCAACACCGGCGCCTTCCAGCAACTCACCCGTGTGTACCGGTAACACCATCAACCTTTCAACGGCAGCGGTGGCGGGAGCTACTTATAGCTGGACAGGTCCATCGGCATTTTCCTCAGCACTTCAGAACCCTGCACGTACAAATGCTACGGCAGCAATGGCCGGTACGTACAGCTTAACGGTTACAACCAACGGCTGTACGAGCGCTGTGGGAACGGTGGCGGTTGTAGTGAATACAACGCCTGCAACACCAGCACCTTCCAGTAACTCGCCTGTATGTACGGGCAATACAATTAATATTTCAACAGCGGCGGTAGCGGGTGCTACTTACAGCTGGACAGGTCCTAACTCGTTCAGCTCCGCTCTTCAGAATCCGTCCATTACAAATGCAACAGCGGCTATGGCCGGAACTTACAGTTTAACCGTTACAACTACAGGCTGTACCAGCGCTGTGGGAACAGTTGCAGTTGTTGTAAGCACGCCGCCTTCAGCACCTGTGGCAGGAAGCAACACTCCTGTTTGTACGGGCACCGCGATCGATCTTACGGCTTCTGCGATCCCGGGAGCCGCTTACAGCTGGACCGGGCCGAATTCTTTCAGCTCTTCCGCACAGAATCCTTCAATTGCGGGAGCGGCATTACTGATGGCAGGTACGTATTCGGTAACCGCAACCATTGGAACATGCGTGTCGCCGGTATCTACAACTACCGTAGTTATCAACACTACGCCGGCTGCACCGGTTGCAACCGGCAACTCACCGGTATGTGTGACGTATCCGGTCAACCTGGATGCAAGCACAGTCGGCTCAGCTACGTATAACTGGTCGGGTCCGGGCTCTTACTCATCTCCCTTGCAGAACGCTGTGATCAGCAATGCTACGGTGGCAATGAGCGGAACCTATACTGTGACAGCCACTGAAAACGGATGTACTTCTTCTCCGGCGACCGTATCTGTTGTTGTTAACGATTGTTCCCCTCTTGCTAATTTCGACGTCGCTTCTGTGAATGAGGACGGGTCTGTGATCGTCTCCGTTCTTACAAATGATACGGATCCCCAAAATAACATCAATGCAGGCAGTGTGGTGATCACATCGCTTCCTGTAAACGGAACGGCTGTGGTGAACGCAGGCGGTACTGTTACCTATACCCCGGGCGCCGGTTATAACGGTGCCGACAGCTTCATCTACCAGGTATGCGATAATACCTCGCCGACTCCTTTCTGCGACACGGCAATCGTATTTCTCACGGTTAATGCTGTGAATGATTCACCGGTAGTGAATAACGACAATGCGGTAACGAATGAGGATACTGCGGTAAGTGGTGATGTTACCGGCAGCGGCGATGCTGATCCCGACGGCACAGCGCTTGTTGCCAATACAACACCTGTAAGCGGCCCCTCCAACGGTAATATTGTGATCAATGCCGACGGAACATTTACTTATACGCCTGATGCGAATTATAATGGAATCGATACGGTTGTTGTACAGGTTTGCGATTCGGGAACTCCTTTGCCTGCGCTGTGCTTAAACGATACGCTCTTTATTACCATTAACCCGGTGAACGATTCACCTGTTGTAAACGATACTACAGTAACTACGAATGAGGATGGTCCTGTAACCGTTTGCATCCCGGTATCGGATGCCGACAGCGGACAAACGTATTCTGTATCCTCCTGCGGAAGCCCGCTTAACGGCACTTCTACGGCGAGCATCAGTGGCGGGCAGGTCTGCATCACGTACACGCCAAATCCGAACTTCAATGGCACGGATAACCTGTGTGTGCTGATCTGCGATAACGGCAGCCCGTCGTTGTGCGACACTTCCTTCGTAACGATCACGGTAACGCCCGTGAACGATTCACCTGTTGTAAACGATACTGCTGTAACCACGAATGAAGATAGTCCTGTTACGGTTTGCATCCCGGTATCTGATGCCGACAGCGGACAAACATATACTGTATCTTCCTGCGGTAACCCGCTGAACGGAACATCTGCAGCCATTATTAGCGGCGGGCAGGTATGCGTTACATACACGCCAAATCCGAACTTCAATGGCACGGATAACCTGTGTGTGCTGATCTGCGATAACGGCAGCCCTTCGCTGTGCGATACATCCTTCGTAACAATTACGGTAACGCCGGTAAACGACTCACCTGTTGTAAATGATACAACGGTAACAACAAATGAGGACAGTCCTGTTACCGTTTGTATCCCGGTATCGGATGCCGACAGCGGACAAACATATACCGTGTCTTCCTGCGGTAACCCGCTGAACGGAACATCCACAGCCAGCATCAGCGGCGGGCAGGTGTGCATCACCTATACGCCGAATGCAAATTTCAACGGAGCCGACAGCCTGTGTGTACTGATCTGCGATAACGGAACACCATCGCTTTGTGATACAGCTTTCGTGAACTTCACGGTTACACCGGTAAATGATCCGCCGGTAGCAGACAACGAATTGATCAGCACGCTGGGCGGCATCGCGGTAAGCGGTGATGCAACGGATGCAGGTGATTCGGATCCGGAGGGAACTGTGCTTACAACCGGAACCACACCGGTGAGCGGCCCGTCCAACGGAACGATCGGTGTAAATGCGGATGGAACGTATACGTATACACCAAACAGCGGATTTGTGGGAATGGACACGGTTGTTGTGTCTGTTTGCGATGCAGGATTGCCATTGCCTTCGATCTGTGTGAATGATACCATCTTTATAATTGTCGGACCGACAGTTAACAACGAGCTTGTTTCCACAACAACCAACGTTGCTGTGAGCGGCGACATGAATACGAATGAGACGCCTGCTGCCGGCTTCGTTTATACAAGCATACCGGTGGATGCGCCAAACAACGGTTCAGTAACCGTGAATACCAACGGAACATTCACCTACACACCTGTAAGTGGTTTCAGCGGATACGATACAGTTGTTGTAACAGCATGCAACACGCTGATCGTTCCAACAGCCTGCAGCAATGATACGATCTTCATTACGGTGCATCCGGATGTGAACAATGAGGTTTACTCTACACCGCAGGACAGCATCATCATTGGTGCGATGGCAGGAAATGATTCCGGAACAGGATTAACATACGGCACAACGCCTGTAGACGGTCCGGATAATGGAACGATCACGGTCAATGCCGACGGAACATTCACCTACACTCCGAACAGCGGATATACCGGAGCGGACACAGTGGTGGTGACGGTTTGTGACGCAAGCATTCCGCCACTCTGCTCCAACGATACCGTCTTCATCAATGTAATGAACGGGCCGGTGGTGGTCAACGAAAATGTTTCCGGCACAACCGGCAACCCGATCACAGGTAATATCCTTGCTAACGATGCGCCTTCGGGATCAACGGTAGGAGTTGTAAATGACAATACCGATAACGGAACAATGGTGGTGAATACCGCCGACGGATCATTCGTTTATACGCCTAACCCGGGCTTCAGCGGCTACGACATGCTGATCATCAATGTCTGCTTCAACGCGATCTGTGTTGCGGATACGGTGTTCATCACGGTTAACCCGGATGTGAATAATGAAACAGTAAGCGTAACGTCTGGCGGAAGCCTCAGCGGAACAATGGCGGGCAACGATTCCGGAACAGGACTGACCTACGGCACAACGCCTGTAGACGGTCCGGATAACGGAACGATCACAGTGAACAGCGACGGTACGTTCACGTACACTCCGAATCCAGGTTACACAGGAGCGGACACTGTGATCGTGAGTGCGTGCGATGCAAGCGTACCGCCATTATGTTCAGCCGACACTATCTTTATTTCGGTGACGAACGGACCTGTAGTGCTGAATGAAAATGTTTCCGGAACAGGCGGCAACCCGGTCAACGGCAACGTGCTTACGAACGATATGCCTTCGGGAGTTACCGCGGGAACGGTGATCGATAATACGAACAACGGTACAACGGTATTGAATTCTACCGACGGATCATTCAGCTATACACCGAACCCTGGCTTCAGCGGCTACGATACGCTGATCGTGAATGTTTGCTTCGGCGGCGTTTGCCAACCTGATACAGTTTTCATCACGATTAACCCGGATGTGAATAATGAAAGCATCAGTGTAACATCGGGCGGAAGCTACAGCGGAACAATGGCGACCAACGATTCCGGAACAGGCCTCACTTACGGAACAACGCCTGTTGATGGTCCGGATAACGGAACCATCACTGTGAACAGTAACGGTACATTCACGTACACTCCAAACCCGGGCTATACGGGAGCGGATACCGTGATCGTGACTGTTTGCGATGCAAGCGTTCCGCCTCTGTGCAGCGTGGATACTATGTTCATCACGGTGACCAATGGTCCTGTTGTGCTGAATGAAAATGTTTCCGGAACAAGCGGCAACCCGATCAACGGCAACCTGCTTACGAACGACCTGCCTTCCGGAGTTACCGTAGGAACGGTGATCGATAACACGAACAACGGTACAACTGTATTGAATTCAACCGACGGATCATTCACGTATACACCGAATCCGGGCTTCAGCGGCTACGATACGCTGATCGTGAATGTGTGCTTTGGCGGCGTTTGTGAGCCCGACACGGTTTTCATCACGGTGTACCCGGATGTGAATAACGATAACGGAACAAGCTCAAACGGAGGAAACACTTATTCAGGTAATGTATTGTCGAACGACTCGGGCACTATGCTCACGGCAGGTACAACTCCTGTAACACCGCCGGTGAATGGCTCCGTGGTGATTCTGCCTAACGGCGATTACACGTACACACCGAACCCGGGCAGCTGCGGCCTCGACAGCTTTGCATACCAGGCCTGCGACAACAGTGTGCCGCGATTGTGCGGAACAGCATGGGTATATATCAATGTGAGCTGCGATACGGTTGTTCCTGTTGCCGACCTTTTCATCCCGGAAGGCTTCTCGCCGAACGGGGACGGCGTGAACGACCTGTATGTGATCCGCGGGCTTGAGAATTATCCGGCGAATACCTTAACCATCTTCAACAGGTGGGGCAACAAGGTGTTCGAGGCTAAGCCTTACGATAACACCTGGGACGGAACCAATAAGTTCGGCCTGCATATCGGAAGCGAGCAGCTGCCGACAGGAACATACTTCTACCTGCTCGACCTCGGGGATGGTTCCGAAGTTGTGAAAGGATACATTTATTTGAACAGATAATCAGCTTATAGAAAATAAAGATCATGAGAACATTAAAAAGAATCGTATTCATCGTTGCGCTTGCAGCCTGCAGTGCACAGATGAATGCACAGCAGGATGCGATGTACACACATTACATGTACAACACGCTTTCCGTTAATCCGGCCTACGCAGGAAGCCGGGATGCGCTTACTGCAACCTTGCTGCACCGCTCACAGTGGGTGGATTTCAAAGGCGCGCCGGTAACGCAAACGCTTACGCTGCATACGCCGCTGAAAAGCAGGAAGCTGGGGCTGGGGTTTTCGGCCGTGAACGACCAGGTAGGGCCGGTGAAAAGCACTGCTATGTATGTTGATTTTGCATACATCCTGAAGCTCACGGAAAAATCAAGGCTGGCGTTCGGATTAAAAGGCGGACTGAACATGATGCAGATCCGGCTTAGCACGCTTGCCCTGAATGAGGGCAGTGACGCAGCATTCCAGAATGATGTGTCGAGCCAGCTCCTTCCTAATTTCGGGTTCGGAATGTATTATTACAGGGAGCGTTTTTACGCGGGCATCTCTGTGCCAAAACTGCTTGAGAATAATTTCAGCACCAATCAGACTTCCGGCTCAACAAAGCTTACAGGTGAGCAGCGCCACTATTTCCTGATCGCGGGAACGCAGCTGAAATTGGGCGAGAGCGTTGAATTCAAGCCGACCGCATTTGTGAAAGTAACAAACGCCGCGCCGGTTGAAGGAGATCTTACCGCTTCGTTCATTTTCAGCAAACGAATCCTTGCAGGCGTTATGTTCCGTACGGGTGATGCGCTCGGCGGACTGATCGGGATCAATATCACAGACCAGTTCCATGTCGGCTATTCGTTCGACTGGTCTTATGGCAACAAAACATTTAAATACAATACCGGCAGCCACGAGATCATGCTGCGCTATGATTTTATTTTTAAGGACAAAGGACGCATCCGTTCACCAAGATTTTTTTAATAATGAAAAATATGAATATCAATCGCTGCTTTACCATCGGATTGCTTTGCTTCGGCATAGGCAGCCTTCATGCGCAAACAGGAAAATTAAAAAAAGGGAAAAATAACTACGAGCGCTTTTCTTATTCAAAAGCGATCAGCAGTTATGAAGCCACCGATAAAAAAACAACGGATGCCAACCGCGAGCTTGCAGAAAGCTATTATATGTCGGGCAACCCGGGAAAGGCGGAAAGCTACTACGCTTCAGTGGTTGAGGCTCCCGATGCAAAAGCGGAAGATTATTATCGCTACAGCGCGATCCTTCGCGTGAATGGTAAATACGCAGAGTCGGAAACCTGGATGAAGAAGTTCGGAGAAAAAAAGTCGGGCGATTCGAGGGTAAGCGAATACATGATGAATCCGAATGCAGCGCAAAAGCTGATGAAGGACCAGGGACAGTTCCAGGTTATTAATCTCGATATAAATTCTGCGCAGCAGGATTTCGGCCCGGCTTATTACAACAACAAGCTTGTGTTCGCATCTTCAAGAGAAGGTGTGAAATCGGTGGAACGCACATGGAACGGGAACGGACTTCCTTTTCTTGATATTTATGCGGGAACGATCGGGGATAAAGGACAAGTAAGCGATCCGGTTTCCATCACAAAGAAAGTGAATAAAAAATACCATGAAGGTCCGGCAGTATTTTCCGAAGACGGGAAACAGATGATCTTCACGCGTAACAATTACAAGCAAAAGGCATCTGATGGAACAACAAATCTGCAGCTGTTTTCAGCGGAGTACGCAGAGGGAAAATGGAAGAATGAGCAGGCGCTTCCATTCAACAATAAGGAATATTCAGTCGGACATCCTTCATTATCACCCGATGGAAAAGTATTGTATTTCGCATCCAACATGCCGGGAGGATTTGGCGGAACGGATATTTACAGGTCCGTGAAGCAGGCTGACGGTACCTGGGGCAAGCCGGAAAATCTGGGCGGAAAGATCAATACCGAAGGTAACGAGATGTTCCCGTTCTATCATTCTTCCGGAATCCTGTTCTTTGCATCCGACGGACACGTTGGACTGGGCGGACTTGATATTTTCCTGGCGCAGGTGAAACCCGATGGATTTGGTGAGACCCGGAACCTGGGCGCACCGGTGAATACCAATAAGGATGATTTCGCGCTGATCCTCGACAAGGAAATGAAAACCGGCTATTTCTCCTCTAACAGGGATGGCGGAAAAGGTGATGACGATCTTTATGCGTACAACCTGCTCAAGCCGTTCACATTCGGTAAAACGATCAAAGGGTTTGCAAAAGACAAGCGGGGAAATATTCTTGCGGGAGCAATTGTAAAGCTTACCGATGATGCCGGAAAAGAAATTGCGAAGACTACCACCGCAGCAGATGGTTCATTTGCTTTTACCACAGAGGCCGATAAAAAATTCAGGCTGGACGGAAGCAAGGATAGCTATTTTGATGGGAATAACACTGTTTCCACCGCTGGAAAAGAAGAAGTGTTCCAGGCAGATGTGGTGCTTGAAAAAGACCCGGGGCTTTCGCTTTACGGGATCATCACGGAGAAAGGAAGCGCTGCGCCGCTGCAAGGCGTGAAGATCAGGCTGATCAACAATGTAACAGGCAAGGAAGAGAATATTGTAACACCCGCCACCGGGGATTTCAGGAAAGTGCTTTCCGAGAACAAACTGAACGACCGTGTGAGCTTTAATCTTGTGCTCGAAAAGGATGGCTATCTTTCAAAAACCGTAACTTATAACAAAGCGCTGGATCAGGAAGGGCAATACGTCATCCAGAAGGATATGGACCTTTCGCTCGATAAGATAGCGGTAGGCGCGGATCTTGCGAAGCTGATCGATATCAAGCCGATCTATTTTGACCTCGGTAAATCTGCGATCAGGAAAGATGCGGCGACGGAGCTCGATAAGATCGTGAAGGTGATGAACGAGAATCCGGCAATGGTAGTGGAGCTCGGATCGCATACCGATTGCAGGGGAACCGCTGCTGCAAATGAAAAATTGTCCAACAGCCGCGCACAGGCTTCGGCAGAATATGTAAAAAAGAGGATCACGAACCCTGAGCGTATTTATGGCAAGGGCTATGGCGAATCAAAATTAAAAAATGGATGTGCCTGCGAAGGAGCTGTTAAATCAACGTGTACAGAAACAGAGCACCAGGAAAACAGGAGGACTGAGTTTATTATTGTGAAGATGTAGGTTCTCCTTTTTGTGAGATGCGGCCTGGATTCCTTCATCCGGCCGCATTTTTTATTTTATAAGCGAAATATTCCCCTTGAGTGAAATATCCGTTCCGTTTTGGAGCGTTCCCTTCAGATAGTATACAAACACGCCTGTATCGAGCTCTTTCCCGTTCTTCTTCCCGTCCCATCCGCGGCTCTGATCCGTGGTGGAAAATACTTTTTCGCCCCAGCGGTCGTATACAGCAAATTCCATTTCCGTAATGCAATTTCCCATTACGTAAAGAAGATCGTTTTCCGAATCGTTGTTTGGCGAAAATGCGGTTGGCACAAACACATTCCCGCATTTCATTTCGAGGTTGATGCTCATGGCATCCGTGGCGGTGCATCCGTTGGAATCGGTAACGGTAACAAAATAATTGTTGCTCGTTCCGGGCGTTGCAACCGGGTTCTGGCAGGCCGTGCAGCTCAACCCCGCCGCCGGCGACCAGGTATACGTTCCTCCGCCTGTCGCATTCAATGTTACAGAAGCGCCTGTTTCAATGGTAACATCCGGGCCTGCATTGGCAACCGGCGGAACAAATACGGTGATCGTTTTTGTGACGGTGTCGGAATAGGTGCCGTCTGAAATGATCAGCGTGGCGGTGTAGTTGCCGGGTGCGGCAAAGCAGATGTTAAGAGGATCCTCGACAGCGGCTGTGGCAGGTGTGGCGCCGGGAAACGACCATTGCCAGCTTGTAGGCGAGCCCACGGAAAGGTCGCTGAAATTGATGCAGGTGTTCGGGCAAATGGCGGTATCGCTTGCCTGGAAGTTTGCAGCGAGCGTGTTGCAAGGGATTGCCGGGTAGTCGGGATTAAAATAGCTCTGTATGAATCCCGGCAAGCCGAGCATGCACATTACGCCAAAGCCAAGCGGGTCGAGGTTAATGGCATTGTTCACATAATTACAGCCGAAGCCGGAAGTGTTCGGGTTGTTGATCACCGATAAAAAAGGTGTTACTTCCTTGGTAACATAGATCTTATTGTCCGAAGCGATCTGCAGCGCGTACATCACAGGGTCGGGATCCTGGTAGAGCGGCACTTTTGAGAGGGGAATGTTTGCCGCTGTAAGGTCGAACTGCGCTACTTCACTGATACTTCCCGCATCGTAATACGTAGTGTATAGCTTTGTGTTGTCGGGCGAGAATTCAATTCCGTAAGCGTGATGCCCCATGTTCAGCGTAAAGGGATTGGTGATGTTTCCCGTGATCTTGTCAAAATCGAAGAACTCTACAATGTCCTGGTAGCCGACTGCACAGGCGATCCTGTTCCCGTCGGTGCTGAATTTCATCTGGCCGTGAACATCGGTATGCGCGCTGCCCACGCTGCTTATTACAGGGCCCGTGATACCGGTATTGGTAACAAGGTATGCAGCGAAATTATTGTTGCCGGATTGGTGGGCGGTTACCCACACATCGTGATTGTTGCAATGATGCACCGCGGTTAGCTTTTCGGTCATGCCCGTCAGCAGCAGCGTGTTCTTTATGGTTACGTCGCCATTGCCTGCATTTAACGTCATGTCAACGATTGAATAATTAAGATCGCCGCCTTCCTCTCCAAGGGTAAAAATGTAAAAGAGATTCACATTGCCGGGATCCGGAACTATCAATGCCGATTGTGTTGTGGAGAGGTCACCGAGTAATCCGAAGCCGTTGGGCATTTGCGTGTTTGTTCTGTCCCATACCAGCTCACCGTCGGTATAAAACAACAGGTTTCCCGCGGCATCGGAGATAACTGCTGTGCCTTCGTTGGTATTGATCGCGCCGTTGGTTAGCGGCAAAGGTGAGCCGCTGTTAAAATCGAGTCCGGCCAGGGTGCCGAAATACCAGAAATTTGTCTGCTTCTGCGAAAAGGAGTAGCCAAATGAAAGCGTGAGCAGGAGTACGAATAATTTTTTTTTCATCTGTTTTGCAGAACTAAGATAAATCATTCCCGTGGGCTATGCAATTTTAATTTGCCGGTATGCAGGGGTTGTTTAGATTTGCAAAAAAGAGAGCGCGAACATTATATGAGTAAAAAGCAAACGGGGATTGTAGTGCCTGATGAAATAGTAATGAACAAGATCTACCTCATCAGGGGACAGAAGGTGATGCTTGACAGGGATCTGGCGGAGCTGTATAATGTGGAAACGAAAAGATTGAAAGAGGCTGTTAAAAGGAATTTAATGCGTTTTCCACTTGATTTTATGTTTGAACTGACCCATGCTGAAGTCGAATTTTTGAGGTCGCAATTTGCGACCTCAAAAAACTGCCATACTATCCCAATTTCCAAGGGTGTCAGGGAGGATTTGTTTTGGCTGAGTAACAATAAGGTAACAAATATTACTCAATAGAATCTAGATGCCGTTTAGCTTCTTATAGATGATGTGGCACTGATCCATTCAATCCCGGCGGTATTTCAAAGAATTAAAGTAAATATACAAAATTTTAGAATATTAAAATTCCTCAAAATTTTCCATTCCCAAACTAGAATTCTGTTAAAATAATCATAAATTTTATATTATCTAGACTGAGCGTATAAATTCACCAATTAGAAGAAGTACGAGATAATCAACAGCTTAATTAGTGAATATTATATACTTGTTTTAACATCTCAACATACTGCGGTTCCAACATATAGGCCTCTAAATCGTGGATATATTGCGGCGTACCATTGTATATAGAAAAGTCTATTTTTTTAAACGTTCCCATCTTGGGATAATCATTTTTAAACATATTCTCAACTTCTTCAACTTCAGCCCTTACACATCCTAATGAAGTTGAACTAAAATGTTTCGGATTCTTTGGAAAGAATAAGAATTGTTTATTTAATGACAAATCATTTGTATTATATCCTATCACAAAAGTACAATTAGTATTATTGCTTTTGCTGGAGTTAAGATAGTCTATAAAAGTAGAAACGCCCGGTATCGCAGGGGCTATAAGACCGACAGAAAATGTTTTGGTCGGTATGGGAATAATATCTCGATACTCTTTTAATTCCCTTTTAAATCTATTGCTGCTAATTTTTGAATTTTGATTAAAAATACTCTCCGTAATAATATTTGCACCTAAGCTATGGGAAATCATTTGCACAGTATCGCACGCAAGTCCATTAATTATCTCTCTAAGTCCTAAACCCACCCAAAAAGAATTTACTCCTGCATTTGAAAGATGTAATGCTGTATATAGCCCTTCTTTTTCGGATTCGGTGCCATCCCAATAAACATCAACGAATAATGTTCTTTTATGGCTAAGGGCCAGAACGTCTGAAATTTTTTTTCTAAGAGCAGTCAATTTAACATTAGCACAATCGGCGGATCCTGTTATAGAATAATGATTATTAAATCCCACCATTAAAAACGTCACGTTATCAATAGATTGGTTTTTAAGCTCTAGATTAATTTGCTCAATTTTCTTTTTAACAATTTCTTTTTGAATTTGCTCAAAAGTTAACGTAGGTGATAAGTTGTATGCCTTGAGTATTTCTGATCGCATAGGACAATCTTTGTCATACATGTAATTTACGAATGATCTATCAGAGGAGCCTATATTACAGCCCTTATCTATTGGAACATTATAGTCTGGATATAATTCACCGTCTCCATCGAATCTAACGCAAAGAGGATCCGACTTATATTCTCCGAGGTATACATACATGTTTTGTGACCTTAAAGAAAGAAAAGCAAGCATATAAAGAATGGTCAAAGTTGTTTTCATTATTAATTGGTTTAAGGATTGATTTAAAAAATAGAGGGAAGGATTCTATCTCTAGCATAACTGAAGGACTAATCATGATCCAAGATTAACTTGAATAATAATATACCCAGTTAAATTTCTCTTTGTTTACCGTAATATTTCAAATTATGTTTAGCGTCTTCATAGTTGGGATATAATTCTATGGCCTTTTGTAATTTAATAACAGCTTCCTCTGTCATATTCATTTGTCCAAGAAGAACACCGTAGTTATACCATAACCTGGCATCACTAGGAGCCTTTTCTATTGCCTTCTCATGATAGAGAATCGCTTCCCTTCCCTTGCCCATTCGGGAATAGCTTTCAGCGATATCGTCATAATATTCTCCTTGCGGATTTATTCTTATTGCTTTTTGAAATTCATCAATAGCCGACGAATATTTCTTCAAATACATTAAGCTAAATCCTTTACACTTATAAGCATAATCCAAAGTTGAATTAAGTTTTATGGCTTGGTCAAAATCTGCTATTGATCCTGTTAACTCTCCTTTGTAAAATTTAGCAACTCCTCTATATATAAATTCTTCCCCGGTTTCAGGTTGAAAGTCATAGTTTCCATCTAATATACGCTTGAAAAGGAATGTAGAAATAGCCAATAATTCTTGATCTTTAGGCCTTTCATAAAATAGTAAACTGAATATTTCAAAAGCCTTTTTATAATTATCTTCTTTAATATATTTTAAGCCTTCTGTTTTTTTTTGATCGAATGTAATTTGATCTGTCATTTGTACAAGATTGTTTTCTATAAGTAAAGCAAACACTTTTGACTGAAATATTTTCGCAGTATTAAATTTTTTTAAAAATGCATTCAAAAACAACTGGCTCAGTATATAAATAAGTACTCTTGCTCTCATTGTAAGTGATTGGCGCTCCCAGTGATTTCATTTTATTTATATACTCATATACCATTCGTTCAGAAATTCCAATCTTGATTGACAATGCTTTGGGAGAGCCTGTTGCTTCTAATTGAATCATTTTATCGATTCTTTTTATACGCTCAATATACTTATCAAATGACATAGTGATAGAATTAGCAATATTTAGGCGAACCTATCTCTATTATTTAATATTTCAATGGACACTTTTCGACTTCTGTGACATTTTAAAAAAATAACGCAGTACTAAGAAAACTTGTTGCATTTTTGCCTAATTACAATTAGGTAATATGAGGTTCTGTAAAATCTAATAAATGCGTTAATAGGTTTTAAAATTCCCAAGGGAATCAGGAAGAACTAACCTTTATTTTTTTTCGGCGAGTCCGTGTTTGATCTTATGCAGCACCACCGCCTCATCGATGGAATGCGAAACGGAAAGGTCCTTTTCAGTTTTGGAAAGCATCGCCAGCTTTTTGTAATAAAGGGAGAGCAGGTCCAGCTCCGCTTCGCTCAGGTCTTCCACGTCTACAAGCCTGTTGCTTGGCCCCTTTAAAGAGGCGACCAGCTCATTCAATTTCAGGTGTATGGCTTTTGAATCCTTGTTCTGCGCACGCTGGATCAGGAACACCATCAGGAAGGTAATGATGGTGGTGCCGGTATTGATCACGAGCTGCCAGGTATCTGAAAATTTAAAGATAGGCCCTGTGATCAGCCAGGCCACAATAATTAGAAATGCGCTGATAAAGGCCGCAGTGCTGCCTGTAAAGGTTGTTGCATAGCGGGCAAATTGTTCAAAGAAGCCGGTCTTTTTCATAGGAAATAAAGTTATAGGTGGATGGAATCGCTTAAAGGTACAGCAATAAGAGGGTAATGCGAAGTATTTGCGGTTTTGTTTTTCTTATTCCGTTTGAGCTTTCAGGTATTGCTCCACTAATTTTCCCTTGTCGATCTTGTGGCTTACGCTATGAGGGAATTCTTTCACGATCACCACATCGCCCGGGATCATATAATAAGGAAGGGCTTTTTCAAGAAATGGAATAAGCTGTTCTTTTAACAACGCCTGTTCAACAGGGCTTTTTACGGTTACAAAGCTGATGATCTTCTTTACCTCATTATTCCGTTTAAGGGGCACTGTAACGGCATCTGCGATGAGCTCATGCCTGCAGATCACATTGCTGATCTCGTTCAGCTCGATCCGGAAGCCATGCATTTTCACCTGGTCGTCGTTGCGGCCGAGGTAGAACAGCATATCATTTTCGTAATAAGCGAGGTCGCCGGTTCTGAATGCACGCTTGCCATTCAGCATAAAGAATTTATGGGTGTTGAACTCTTCGTTTTTGAAATAGCCGATGGAAACGTGGTCTCCCACAATGATCAGCTCACCTTCTTTTTCGAATTGGTTAAGCTTTTCAATCATCAGCTTGCTTCCCGGCATCGGGTAGCCGATGGGCAGGGAAGGATATTGTTTGATGATCTCATCGGTGATCTCCACAAGGGTTGTTACTATAGTTGCTTCCGTAGGCCCGTAAGCATTGAGGATCCGGGCGGCGCTGAAATTTGTTTTCAGGATGCTGCAGGTGCGGCCCGGCAACTCTTCACCCATGAACAGGAAGGTATGCAGGGAAGAAAGCGTACTGCTTTTAAATTCAGGGTGGCGCAAAAATAAAAATGCAAAGGATGGAGTGGAGGTCCAAACGGTGCACTGATAATGTGCAATGCGGCTGATGAATGCCTGCTGGTCCTTTACGGTTTCAGTTGAATTCAGCACCAGTGTTCCCCCGAGCGCAAATGCATTCAACACATCGCAAAGGGAAACATCGAACGTGAAAGGCGCCTGGTTCATGAACACATCCCTGCCGGAGAATCCAAAATCTTTTGTAGCCCAGCCGGTAAATGCTAAAACAGAGTTGCGCGTGATCTGCACACCTTTCGGCTCGCCGGTGGAGCCGGAAGTGAACATGATGTATTGCAGCGGATCATCCGGGAAATGGTAAATGCTGTTGGCGTAATCAGGTGTTAAGGTTTGTTTTATTTCCAGCTGATTGGTGATGGTAACAGGAAATTGAAAGCCAGCTTCATCATCCGAACAATTGATCAGGATCTGCGACCCGGTTTTTTCAATGATCTTTTTGATGCGGTCCTTCGGGTAGATCTTATCAATAGGAATATACGGTGTTCCCGAATGCATGCATGCGAGGATCGCCACAGGGAAGAGGTGCTCTTTGTGGCCGTAGATGATGACCGGATGCCCCGCCGGAATGCCAATGCTTTTGAATGCGGCGCTTAATGCATCCACTTTGATCTTAAGCGTCAGCCAATCAATATCGAGATCGCTTCCCGCTACAGCAAGCTTGCCGGGCCCGATACCCGTTTCTGAAAATTGCCTGTTATGAAAGTCGTATTTCATTTTTTTTAACCGCAAAGACGCGAAGCTAATTTCCTATACCAGCGGACACCTTCCGCTGAAAATATACATCGCAACCGCCACCAGGTTGAACATGATAAAGATACTTATAAATTTTACTGCTGCCGGGTTCATGTTCCCGAACACAACGTCCTTTCCTTTCTTCTTGCATTCGGCCACGTAGGTGTTGTGAACGGCAGAATACAGCCCGAATAAAAATCCGCTTAAAATGTAATTCAGCTTAAAGCCGTTCCAGCAGCCCATCAGCGTGAATGTTAAGAGCAGCGAAATGTTCTGTCGCGTCAGCGGATATTTTTTCAGGCTTTTTTTACGTGTGAAGAACATGTAAAGCGGCGTGAAGAAATATTCTTTGAGCCAGTCGCCGAGACTGATATGAAACCTTCGCCAGAAATCCTGCGGGTTCACGGCGAGAAAAGGGTTCGTGAAATTCACGGGCACCTGCATGCCCATCATCTTGCCGATCCCGAGCGCCATCCATGAATAGCCTGCAAAGTCGAAGAACAAATAAATGTAATAGGCGTACATGTTGTTGAGCATGTGCAGCGCTTCCCTGCTCGAAGGGTCAAACACATTCAGCCAGTAGCGGGAGATCAGCTCGGCGATCGCATATTTAAAAATGATCCCTTTTACAAGCGCATTCCAGCCGGGAATAAAGTTGGCCTCGTTGATGCTGGAAAAGCCTGTATTCTGCGAAGTCCTGAAGCGTGCAAATTTATCGATAGGCCCGATGAGCAGCGTGGGTGTGAAGGACAGAAAATTAAAATAAGTGGGAATGTCCGTCATCCGGTCGTTCGGCGATTTATCCATGTAATATCCAACGATGCGGAAGCTGGCGTACGATAATCCCGCGAAGGAAAGCAGGTTGTTCATCTCGAACGGATAAAAATCGAAGCGGATATCGAACTTCACAAGCAGCATGGGGAGCAGCAGCACGAGGATGCCGATGATCTTTTTCTGCACCTTCAGCACATCTGAGATCAGCCAGGTGAAAAAATAAGAATAGGCGATGAGCAGGAAAAAGTGGAGCGGCTTAGGATAAACAGTTACGAGAAAAAGGGCATTGAAGAACAGCAGCACATACTTGTAATTTTTATCTGCAATAAAAAATTTGCAGGCGGCGATCGCGGCAATGAAGATCGCCATGATAATGAAAAATTCGTATGAGCTGAATGGAAGCATCGTTAGAATTGCTGGTAAACAAATTGTATCGACGAGCTTGTTTTGTTCGCCGGGTCATCGTTCAGCGGCGAATACAGCAGGTAGAGCACGATGGCGATGGCGCCGTACAGCAGCGCATTCAGAAAAAAGGTTTTTATGTTTTGTGTTTTCATGGCGTAGTTAAAATGTAATGATCTACAGTTACTGAATCGAGTTTGTATTGATCAACGATGTATCTGTCGGCCTGGTACCATCCGTAATCCGACATGTGCATCACATCGTGCAGGATGGCTTTCTCATATTTTGCCGTGTCAGACTCAAGAAGGTTCAGATAGCTGAACCCGTTTTTGCTGATGGTGCCGGTGATAACGTCGACCGTGGGCTGGATCGCCGGCTGGTTCTGGAAATAAAAGGGATTCAGCGGGGAGATGATGAAGGTTGCATTTATCTGTTTTGCTTTTGCAAGCTCCACCAGCATGATGAAATCCTGCAGCTCGGTGTTCAGCGATTCCTTTACGGGCTCTATCTTTCCGCGTTTGCTGCCGATGAATTCCGTATAGTATGAATCTTCAATGCCGAGGCTGTTGTTCGTCACTTTTTTCAGTGTTTCGGCTTTGCTGTAGCTGAGCAGGCTGTCCCAGTTGATGTGAACCGTGCCTGCAGGTTTCATCACGCGCCTCAGCTCCGCATCGGCAGGGGCCGGAGATGCTGTTCTTTCGCAGCCAAGCTTCTTTTTCTTTGAGAGGAGCTGGTAGTCGCAGATCATCGGCAATGCAAAAACCGCTTTGTGAAGAATGCTTTTAGAAAAATTGTGCTCAAAGCTCATCAGCTTCAGCGGGAGGTTGGGAGAGTTGAACTCGCTGTACAGTTCATTCACGCGCTTTTCCGCGTAGGCTTTAAAAACGCCGTCTTCTTCGTTGTGGTTAGTGAGGATCTTTTTCAGGTACCTGTCGGAATTGTATTCAAGAAAAATAGCCGAGGATGTGCCTTTTGTGGGTTTCGATTCAAACCAGCCCGGCGAGATGATAAAAACGATCTTCGCTCCCTTCAGCTTTGTTGTATTCGCCAGCAGCTGCGAAAAAATGGAGAAGCACTGGTTACCGGCATGCCCGAAGCCCTGAACGCGGAAGTTCTTATAGTGCCTTGGGATAAAGGTGTAGGGAATGGCCTCTCCGCCTTCGGAAAGCTCGGAGGAGCCCAATACATAAATGGTGTTTTCCTTCCATGCGGGATTCAGAAAATTTTCCTCAAAATACGGATGTCCGTTGAAATTGTCGATGTAAGCCGGCATGTCCCTGTAATTGGGAACAGGCTTTTCGGGGAAGAAATAAGCATTCACGGAAGGGTTGAATGCAAAAAGATAAACGAGCGATAGTGAAATGAAGAAAGGAAGGAGATAAAGAAGAACGATCCTTTTCATGGATTAAATCTGGTTCACCGTGTTGATGATCTTGTCGATGCTGTCGAAATTATCATCGCTGATCAGGTGCTGCGGGATCTGCTTCCCGATCTTTTCCTCGATGGATACGATCAGGTCCACCATGGTGATGGAATCCAGCAATTTGGAATGAATTAAGGATTCCTCAAAGCTCACTTTTTTGAAAGCTACGTTTACGATCTCGTCCTGGATGAATTTTTTCAGTTCTTCTGTTTGCATGCTGCCGAATGATGCGCAAAGATAGCATAAATAAATAATTTTCGGGATCGCAATGACGTACACAATTGAAATCCCGGCAGAGTTTCCCCAATGTTCTTTTAATCTTATCTTTACCGCTCAATTTTCAACGTGAGCACAAAAGCAGTCAACTGGATCATTTTAATAGCGCTGGCCCTTACCTGGGGCAGCTCCTTTATTTTAATGAAGAGAGGGCTGGATGTGTATTCCAGCGACGAGGTTGCCGCATTGCGCATCTTTATCGCTTTTCTGTTCCTTTCACCGCTGATCTTCCGCCATGTTAAAAAGCCGCTCTTAAAGCATTGGAAAGGCTTTTTGGGGATGGGGATGCTTGGCAACTTTATTCCCGCATTCCTGTTCACGAAGGCCGAAACGGGCATCAGCAGCTCGCTTACGGGAATGCTGAACTCGCTCACACCTTTATTTACCCTGTTGCTGGGTGTGCTTTTGTTCAAGTCGAAAACCCGGCTGATCAATGCTGTCGGCATTCTCATCGGCTTTGTGGGCGCCATCGGACTGCTTACGGTTGGCAAAACGGAGGACATGGACAACAACCTGCTCTTCGGTTTTTATGTGGTGCTTGCCACTTTTTGTTATGCGCTGAGCGTGAATATCATTAAAAAACACCTCGGGGATGTGAATTCGGTTACTGCCACGGTTTGGGCGCTGCTTTTCATCGGTCCGCTCGCCGGCATTTACCTCTTCGGCTTCACCGGCTTCGTCGACAAAACGGTTCATGAGCCGATGGCGATGAGCAGCCTCGGCTATGTCAGCATCCTGGCGATCTTCGGCACGGCCCTTTCCGTGATCGTGTTCAATGTCCTGATCCGGAACACGAATGCGCTTTTCGCCTCTTCCGTCACCTATCTCATCCCGGTGGTGGCCATGGGCTGGGGCGTTTTTGATGGTGAAGACGTTCAGGCCCTGCACTTTATGTGGATCGGACTGATCCTGCTGGGGGTTTACCTGGTGAACAAAAAGGCCGGAAAGCCCGTTATTCCGGGAGAGGATACCGTTTGAGGCCGGTCCGGAAGGAAAAAAATGCAGCAAATCTTTGCCAATTCTAAATAAATGCTTAATTTCGTGCCCCCAAGTAAAAATTATTTGGTAGTAGTAATAATAAATAAACCCTAAAAAATGTACGCAATTGTAGAAATAGCCGGGCAACAATTTAAGGTAGAACGAGGCGCTAAAGTCTATGTTCACCGCCTAGATGCTAGCGAAGGGGACAAACTTGAATTCGGAAATGTATTGTTGACTGACAATGGCGGATCTGTGCAGGTTGGAACTCCTTTTATTGACGGTGCAAAAGTAGCTGTTACAGTTCTTTCGCATCTTAAAGGTGACAAAGTAATCGTTTTTAAGAAAAAACGCAGAAAAGGTTACCAGAAATCAAATGGCCATCGCCAGCAATTAAGCCAGATCCTGATCCAGGGCATCCTTGGAAAAGGCGAAACGCTGAAAGATGAGATCAAATTTGAGAAAAAAGCTCCTGCTCCAAAGGCTGAAAAAGCTCAGAAGACAGAAGAAGTAAAAGAAACAAAAAAAGCAGCTCCTAAAAAAGCAGCCGCAAAAAAGGAAGCAGCGCCTAAGAAAGCAGCAGCTCCTAAAAAGGCAGCAAAAAAAGCAGCAAAAAAGTCTGAGGAATAATCCAGGCAAAGCTTTAGTGATTTAATTTAATATTCAATTTTTAATACTATAAGAAATGGCACATAAAAAAGGTGCGGGTAGTTCCGATAACGGCCGTGAGTCACACAGTAAACGCTTAGGCGTTAAAATTTATGGTGGTCAATTAGCGATCTCCGGCAACATCATCGTTCGCCAGAGAGGTACTAAGCACAATCCGGGTGTAAACGTTGGAATTGGTAAGGACCATACTTTATTTGCTTTGGTTGATGGTACAGTGGAATTCAAAAAGAAGCGCGATAACAAATCGTATGTTTCCGTTGTTCCATTCCCTGCTGAAGCATAAGGTTATTCTGTAAATATTGAAAATCTCCTGAGCTTCCATTGGAAGTCGGGAGATTTTTTTGTTATTGCATTCCATCGTCCATTTAAACATTTTCCATTTAACATTCTCTTTATGTTACAACTCAATTACATCCGCGAAAAGAAAGACGAAGCCATCGCACGCCTCGCGATCAAGAATTTTGACGCCAAGCCGGTACTGGAACAAGTGCTGGAGCTCGATAACGACCGCAGAAAAACGCAGAACGAGCTGGATGCCATCCTGAATGAAGCAAACACACTCGCCAAACAGGTTGGTGAGCTTTACAAATCGGGTAAAAAAGCGGAAGGCGATGAACTGAAGAACAAAAGCGCTTCCCTGAAGGAGAATTCCAAAAAGCTGGAAGAAAAATTAGCGGCGATCGAAGAGCAGCAGCATAAATTGCTGGTAATAGTGCCGAACACGCCGAACATGCAGGTTCCGAAAGGGAAGACCCCGGAGGAAAATGAAAATGTATACCAGGAAGGCGAGAT